>JABLTN010103364.1_pt1 | contig 19926 bp, 16 predicted proteins | sample 7160141 | NCBI WGS metagenome assembly JABLTN01 (sample SAMN14651226, study PRJNA627086) | human gut metagenome | isolation source: feces | host: Homo sapiens | reverse complement strand
GACTTCAATAGCTTTTTTGGTTAATTCAAGATTAGCAGTCATTACTTTAGCAAACATAAAGTCATCTTGAATTGTTAAGTTTTTAAATTGTTTCATGGGTTTAATTACCTCCTTATATTTGTTATTAGATAAAAAGGCACCAGTTCCCCAAAAAAACATAAAAAAGAATATCCATGTGTGAATATTCTTTCTAGTATTGACGAATCAAAATGCTAATTATCTATAGGTAAGTCTAGTTTCTAAATATGGTAATGCTTTTTCAAATTCAATACCATAAGAATCATGTTCTGTATCTTTTAAAGTCTCTTCCATACATTCATGAGTAAAATCAGTGGCGATTTCTATGGCATTTTCAAATCTTCTACCTAAAGCGATTGCACCTGTTAATGTGCTGGCCCATATATCACCTGTACCATGATACGCTACTGGTAATTTATCTAAAAAGTAGTAAGCATAATTGTCAGTTTCTTTATTATATGCATAAATACCATATTCTTTTTCATCAAAACTGATACCTGTTATAACAGCTTTCTTACAACCTAATTCTGTTAGCTTTTTTGTAATTTCTTTTATATCTTCTTCTGTATAACTTGTTAATACTGGTATATCTAACAAGTAACAAGCTTCCGTTATATTAGGACAGATGATATCTGCAAAAGAACATAACTTTTTCATTTCTTCGACAAAATCAATATCAAAACCTGTATATAATTTGCCATGATCTCCCATACATGGATCAACTATTTTTGGTATGTTTTCACCAAATAAATGAAAAAATACTTTAGCTAGCTCAATTTGTTTAATACTTCCTAAATAACCTGTATATAAAGCATCAAACTTGAAGTTTTCTTTTTTCCAGTGTTCAAGAATTGGCTGAATTTCATTTGTTAAATCACAAAATGTAAAACCTTTAAATGCTGTATGAGTTGATAAAACAGCAGTAGGTAAAACGGCTGTTTCGATAGACATGTTTGATAAAATTGGTAAAGCTACCGTTAGTGAACATTTACCTACACAAGAGATATCTTGCATAGTAGCGACTTTTTTCATTGTGGGACCTCTCTTTTTACCTTATTATAGGGGTATATCAAAGAATTGTGTTAAAGGAATTATAATTATGAAAATTTATGTAGAATGGCGAGAAGGCCAAAAAGAATTAGATTATCAAAAAGATATATCTGTTGAAAATATGTTAAAAGATATAGATAGTATCCGCTATCCTATTTATTCATGCCTAATTAATAATGAACCAAAAAGACTGGATACGATATTAACAGGTGATTGTAAAGTATCACTTTTGGATATTCGAGATAAAAGTGCTGATTTAATTATGCAAAAATCTATGGCTTTATTATATGTAAAAGCAGTACATGATATTTTAGGTAACAATACAGAAGTGATCGTAGACAATGCCTTAAGTAAAGGATTATATACGGTAATTAAAAAGAGTATAAATGGTTCTATAATTTTTAAGATTGAAAAGCGCATGCATGAACTGGCTAAGGCGAAACTACCAATAACAGAAGTTAAATTAAGTCATTTTGAACTGGAAGAGTATATGAAAACACATCAAATGGCTAGAACTTATGAGAAGAATACTTTACCTGAACCGGCTAAAATGAAAGTATATGAATTGTCAGGTGAATCCTTTATCTTTGAAACGGATATTGTGACAAATACAAAATATCTAAGCATGTGTGGCTTGAAAAAATATAAACATGGGGTTTTATTACGCTTTCCTAGCCCTGATAATCCGTTGAAACTGCCAGAATTTAAAGAAGAGAAATTATTATATAAAGCATTTGCGGAAGAAAATAACTGGGGAAAAATCACAGGCGTTGTATATGCAAGTGATTTAAATAAAAAAATTCAAAATAATGAATATAAAGATTTAATATTGTTAAACGAATCTCTACATGAAAAACGAATTGCTGAAATTGCAGGGAAAATCAAAAAATCAGAAAAGAGAATTATTTTGATTGCAGGTCCTTCTTCTTCAGGTAAAACGACATTTACGAAAAAACTAATTATTCAGTTAAGAGTACTTGGCTTAAAACCTTTATATTTAGGAACAGATGATTATTTTGTGGAAAGAGAAGAAACACCATTAGATAAAGATGGTAATAAAGACTATGAAAGTCTTAATGCGGTAGATGTTAAACTCTTTGATGATCAAATGAATGCATTATTAAAAGGAGAAACAGTAGATTTACCTACATTTGATTTTCTAGAAGGAAAGAAAGTATACGGTAAACGCATTACAAAGATAGATCGTTTTCAACCGATTGTCATTGAAGGCATTCATGGGTTGAATCCAAAGTTAACGGAAATGATTCCTGATGAGCAGAAGTTTAAAATTTATATCAGCCCTTTAACACAGATTAATATTGATGAATTTAACCGTATTTCAACAACAGATGCAAGAATGTTAAGAAGACTTGTTAGAGATTATGCGACAAGAGGTAGAAGTGCTGATAGAACATTACGTGATTGGCCTTTAGTAAGAAAAGGTGAAGATACAAATATCTTCCCATATAACATTTATGCGGATGAGTTTTTTAACAGTGCCTGTATTTATGAATTACCAGTACTGAAGAAACATGCAGAAAAACTGCTTCTCGAGATACCTCAAGAAGCAGCCGAATACCCAACTGTAAGAAGAATTTTATCTTTATTACAGTTCTTTGATGAATTAGATGATGATGCGTCAATTCCATGTGATTCAATTTTAAGAGAATTTATTGGTGGTAGTATTGTTGAGTAATTATTTAGTGCCAAGCATTTTTTCGCGATGCTTGATAGAACGTTTTAACCAACCACCTTGTAAGTAATAAAGGATGAATAAGGCGCCTGTTAATACCCAGGAAATAGGATAAGAGTATAAAACTTCTAGAAGTGAATGACTTGGATAGAATAAAATCCATAAGATACGGAATGCTCCAATACCAACAGCAGTCATCACCATAGGGATAAATGCGTCACCACAAGCACGAATACCACTCGAGAATATTTCTACGAATACAAATGTTGACCAGTATGGAGCCATAAAATACATTATCTCTAAGCCAAGACGAATAACTTCTTCATCAGGTGTAAATAAACGATATAAAGTTGGTCCAAAGGCCATACAAATACCAGTAATAGATAATGACATAATAAGATACATGATAATTGACTCATGGAAACCTTTCTTAACTCTTTTAATATTGCCTGCACCGAAGTTTTGACCAGAGAAAGTAAGAACAGAAGTACCAAAAGCACCTGATGCGTTCCAGAAGGTTGCGTCAATTTTACCGAAGGCAGTAAATGCAGCAACGGTATCAGTACCATAGCTGTTAACACTTGCCTGAATAAATAAATTTGCAATACTATACAAAGCAGCTTGAATACCTGTAGGTAAACCAAATTGAATGATTTGACCTAAGATTTGGAAATCAAAAGTAATATGTTTGAAGTTGAATCGATAACGTTCTTCGGTACGATATAAAACAAATAATGTTAATATACAACTCACAATTTGGGCGGCAACAGTAGCGATAGCAGCTCCAGCTACACCCATATTAAATACAGCAACGAAAACAATATCTAATACAATATTCGTAATACATGCAGCAACTAAAAAATAAAGTGGACGTTTCGAGTCGCCAATAGCTCTTAATACACCAGAACCAGTATTATAAATAAGTGTTGGAATTAATCCGATAGAGAATATTCTTAAATAGGTAACAGCATAATCCAGAATGTCTGTTGGAACTTTTAAAAATACTAATAATTGTGGCGCGAAAACATAACCAACAATCGTTAGGATTAAACCGAATACAACGGACATGACCATACTTGTAGAAACGGTAATTGGTACTCTTTCAGTTTCGCGATTGCCGAAAAATTGGGCAATAACGACAGTAGCACCTGATGTTAAACCGACTAAAAAACCAACAAGCAAGTTAATTAATGTTCCTGTAGAGCCACCAACAGCACCAAGAGCTTCTTTCCCGACAAAGTTTCCTACAACAATTGCATCGACTGTATTATAAAGCTGCTGGAAGACGGTTCCGAAAAAAACAGGAAAGAAAAAGATAAGAATTTGTTGCCAGATAACGCCATTTAATAAATCAGTTTGTATTTTTTTCATATTCGTCCCCTCTAATGCATAGCGCTAATTGTATCATCGTTTTATACAAAAATTAAGACAAGCCGAGCAAAAATATGTACACTAATAAGGAAAAGGAAATGAATTATGTTAAGAATTGAAATAACTGCGAATATCGATGATAAAAAGCCTATTGTAGATGAGGCGATTAGTAAATATGGATTAAAAGAAAAAGATATTTTATCTTATAAAATACACCATAAATCTTTAGATGCACGTAGAAATAGAGATGTGAAATATTTGTATCAAATTGATTTTGAGTTAAATAATGAAAACTATTATTTAAAGAAATTGAAAAATAAAGCACGCAGTATTGAACCATTTGTTTATCAAGTGCCTGCTTTTGGTTTATTGAAACTTGAGCATAGACCAGTTGTTGTTGGGTTTGGTCCTGCAGGAATGGCCAGCGCATATTTGTTAGCATTAAAGGGATATAAACCAATTGTTATTGAACGCGGACCGGATGTAATTGAAAGAAAGAAAAAAGTTGAAGCATATTGGAATGGTGGAGAACTTGATGAAGAGGGAAATGTTCAATATGGAGAAGGGGGAGCAGGTGCTTTTTCTGATGGTAAATTAACCACAAGAATTAAAGATGAAAGAGTGTCACTAATTCTTGATAAATTAATTGAAGCTGGTGCTGATGAAAGTATTTCTTATTTAAATCATCCTCATATTGGTACAGACAAGTTTTTAGTATTAGATAAAACAATTCGTGAAAAGATTCTTTCTATGGGTGGTGAAATTCGCTTTAATACTAGACTTGATGATTTTATTGTGCGTAATGGAAAACTTGAAGGAATTTGCTTAAGTACAGGTGAAGAAATTCAAACGGAAGCGCTAATTTTAGCGATCGGTAATGGTACAGGAGATACTTATCGTAAGCTTGGACAATATTTACGCTTAGAAAATAAACCATTTGCATTAGGAGTAAGAGTAGAAACATTACAATCTTTTATTAATGAAAAACAATATAAAAATATTGAAGATGCAAGTAATTTACCAAATGCGGAATATCACATTGCATGTCGTACAAGTAATGGTAAAGGTGCATATAGTTTTTGTATGTGTCCAGGAGGATATGTTGTTCCTTCCGAAAGTAAGAAGAATACAATTGTGACTAATGGGATGTCTTACAGCAAACGTGATGGCATAAATGCAAACAGTGCAATTGTTGTTCAAGTTGATACAAAAGATTATGGTAATGATTATTTGGCGGGTTTAAAGTTTCAAGAGGATTTGGAACAGAAGACTTATAAGCTGGGAAAAGGAAAAGCTCCTGGAGAAACCGTTGCTCGTTTCTTAAATATGAATAGCCGAAATCTTGTAATACCAACATATCAAAGAGGTATATATGAAATGGATATACATGATGTTTTCTCTGATGCAATAAATACTTCTTTAGAAGAAGCGATGATCTATATGGAAAAAATCTTCCCAGGATTTATTGATTTAGGTTCATATATGACAGCATCTGAGACAAGATCCAGTTCACCTGTAAGAATTGTTCGTAATATTACCACACTTGAATCTGATGAAGTTGGTGGCGTTTATCCTAGTGGTGAAGGAGCAGGATATGCTGGTGGTATTGTTTCAAGTGCAATTGATGGTATCAAATGTGCTGAAAAAATTATGATGAAATATCATCCATTTTCTTTATAAAAAAATAAAAACCAGGTTGCGACTGGTTTTTACTAAGGAAAATGAAAAAATTACACTATCATCATACATGACAAAAATGAAAAATATGGTCTCATTTGTGAAAATACGGTGAAAATAATTAATTTCTTAATCCTACTTGCTTAGTCCATGCACTTTTTTTGAAATATAAGCTTGCAAAAATGCCGGCTAATGTAAATCCTACAGCACTGCTTGCATATAAAATACGAACATCATAATGAATCTTAAGACCAAAATAAACAAATAAGAAACGACTTACGCATTGTGTCATCACGGCAATAATCATTGGAACTTTAACATTTCCTGAACCTCTTATTGCGCCATGATATACATGTGACCAGCCTAAAGGAATGAAACTGAATATCATAATGCGTATCATTTCACTGCCGCTTTCTATAACTAATGGATCCTTATTGAATAAACTTACCCAGAAAGGAGCAGTAATAAACATAATTAAACAACATATAAAGGTAACGATATTAGACATAGCTATACTTTTGTGAATAGCTTCCTGGGCACGCTCATATTTCTTCGCACCCATATTTTGAGAAACCATAGTTACTGTAACAGTAGAAATAGCACTCATTGGCGATTGTGCAAATACTGCTACTCTTTCTGCAACACCAATACCAGCAATAATTTCATTAGGGAAAGCATTGATATATGATTGAACCATCATTGAGCTTATTGCAATCATCATATTTTGTATGCCTGCCGGGATTCCTAAAGCACAGAATTCATATGCAGTACGTGCATCAAAGGTGATATTTTTAAAACTGAATTTAATATTTTCATCTAATTTAAATAACAACCTCAAACAAAGAATATCCACAACAGTTTGCGCAATAATTGTTGCTAAAGCTGTACCCATAACAGATAAATTACAAATACGTACAAAGATAACGCCTAAAATTAGATTGATGGTACTTGATAAGATTAAAAAATATAAAGGATGCTCTGAATCCCCTAATGAACGGAATACAAAGAAACACATTTGATACATAAATACAGCTGTATTTCCTAGAAAATAAATTTGTAGATAACTTTTTGCCATTGGAAAGAGTTCTGCATTTACATTTGTAATCTCAAGTAAGAAATCTAAAGAAAATTCGGAAAGAACAGTCAGTATTAGACCGCCAACTAATGAGAATAAAATACTTGTATCAATGGATTTTTTTATTTTGGCATCATCACCAGCACCGAATTGAGTTGCAATAACAATACCTGCACCAGTTCCAATTCCATAAAATAAGAAGTTGAAAATATTACAAATAGCATTCGTGGCACTGACAGCACTTAAAGCTGTTTTAGAAATATAATTACCAACAATCATTGAGTTAGTAATGTTGTAGAATTGTTGGAATAAGGATGATAGTAAAATGGGCCACATAAAGGCAATAATTTGTTTTTGAATATTTCCTTCAGTTAATTTAAGTGTTTTTGATTTTTTCATAGCTTCGATTCTTTCTAACAAATGATATTTTAAAGAAACTGTAAAATTGTAGTTAACTTTATGTAAATTTTTATAAAAATATTATAGTTTCTTTTTTATTTATAAATGGAAATAAAAATAGAACGATACTAATGACCAAATGTGACTATTAAAAAAGACATGCTAGTTAGAATATCTAGAAGCATGTCTAATACATATAATAATTTTTTTAATTAAGCTTGAACTGTCTTTTCTTCATCAAATACATGGTCTTCATTTAAGATTTGCATAAATTCTTCACCAGTAATTGTTTCTTTATCGTATAGATATTTAGCAATCTTATCTAATTCAGCACGATGTGTAGTAAGAAGTTCTTTGGCTTTTTCATATTGTTTCTTAACTAAAGCAATTACCTTTTGATCAATTTCTGCAGCTGTTGTTTCAGAGCAGGATAATGAAGTATCACCACCAAGATATTGATTTTGTACAGTTTCTAAAGCAACCATACCAATATCTTCGTTCATACCGTAACGGGTAATCATACCTCTAGCTAGTTTTGTGGCTTGCTCAATATCATTAGAAGCACCTGTAGAAATTTCATTAAAGACAATTTTTTCAGCAACTCTACCACCAGTAAATGTAGCAATCTTATTTTCCAGCTCTTCTTTTGTATACAAGTAATGATTACCTTCATCTACCTGCATTGTATATCCTAATGCACCACTTGTTCTTGGGATAATTGTAATCTTTTGTACAGGAGCACTATGAGATTGAAGAGCAGCCACTAAAGCGTGACCTACTTCGTGATATGAAACAGTTAATTTTTCTTTATCTGTTAATATTGCATTCTTCTTTTGATATCCTGCAAATACAACTTCAATACTTTCTTCCAAGTCAGTTTGAGTTACAGTACTTCTTCCTTCTCTTACAGCTCTTAAAGCACCTTCATTTATAATATTAGCTAGTTCTGCACCGCTTGCACCACTTGCCATTCTAGCAATAACAGATAAATCTACATCAGGTTCCATCTTAACTTTTTTAGCATGAACTTTTAAGATGTCTTCTCTACCTTTTAAGTCAGGCAATTCTACGGGTACACGTCTATCAAATCTACCAGGTCTAGTTAAAGCGGGGTCTAGTGATTCAGGACGGTTGGTAGCTGCTAAAATAACAACACCATTGTTGGATTCAAAGCCATCCATTTCTGTTAATAACTGATTTAATGTTTGTTCACGTTCATCATTTCCACCGATATTACCGCCTGATCTCTTTTGACCAATTGCATCAATTTCATCAATAAATACGATACATGGAGCTTTTTCTTTTGCTTGTTTGAATAAATCACGTACTTTTGAAGCACCCATACCAACAAACATTTCTACAAATTCAGAACCACTCATGGAGAAGAATGGAACATTTGATTCACCAGCTACTGCTTTAGCAAGCATTGTTTTACCGGTTCCTGGAGGACCTACAAGTAATATTCCTTTTGGCATAGAAGCGCCAATATCAGAATAAGCTTTTGGATTGTGTAAATATTTAACAATTTCCTGTAATGATTCTTTAGCTTCATCTTCACCAGCTACATCACTGAATTTAATACCATTAGACGACTTAATGTATACACGGGCATTTGATTTACCCATATTAAACATCATGGAGTTGGCTCCACCCTCTCTCTTGGTAAATGATTTCATCATTCTATTTCCTAAGAAAGAGAAGAACATTAATGGTAATATAAACCAAAGTAATAGATTTAACCAAGGTGATTCTTCTTTCTCAATTGTTTGTGTAAATTTTGCACCAGAATCATATAATCTTTCAGTTCTACCAGGATCATCCATTAGACCTGTTTGATAAATATGATTATCATCACCAACTTTTGTGAAAAGTATTTCTTTGCTATTAATCTGTACTTCATTAATTTGTTTTTCTTCAGTCATTTGCATGAAAGTACTATAATCAACTTCTTCTATTTTTGAGGAAGTAATTGTAGGTACAAGAATTAAATTAATAATCGCTAATATAAGTATCACTATAGAGTAGTAATACATTAAAGGTTTTTTAGGGCTTTTGCCTACATTCATAACGACACCTCCGTGTGTAAAATATATTAGCACACAAGATTGGAGAGTGCTAAAAATTATTGTGTGAAATAGTGTGAAAAAGACAAAAACCATGAATTGTATTATGAAAATAATGTAAAAAATTTCAATATACAAAAAGACAAAATTAAAATGTGAAATTGTTGACATAATTTTTGTAAAGGCTTACTATTACTTAGCTAGATTAAAAAAACATATTTAGAAGGAATTGATAGAGTTAAAAAACAGTTAATTGATTAAGTTGCAAAAGTGAATGATGAATTGCTTATTGGTGTCCGGAAACCATAAAATTCACATTGACTGATTAATCAAAAAACATTGGGGTTTGTAAACGCTTCAATTCAAGAGTAACTGCATATATAAGGAAAGTATGCAGATTATTTTTACCCAAAAATATGTAAGATGAATCTAAGCAAAAATCATAAGAAGGGTAAGGAAAATGAAAAAATTTAAGACTATGCTAGTAGCTATGCTATTAGCAACAGCTGTAGGTTGCTCTAATAACAACACTACTGGCACAACTACTCCAGCACCTACTTCTGCAACAGCTGCAGGTAGCCAAGTAATTAATGCTAAAGCAAATGGTTATGGTGGAGAACTAAACGTAGAAGTAACTGTTGAAGATGGCAAAATTGCTGACATCGTATTAGGTGACAACCATGAAACAAACGTTGTAATCGATCGCGCATTCCCAGTTATCCGTGAACGTATTCTTGAAGCTAACACTCCAGCTGTAGATTCAGTAAGTGCTGCTACATTCTCAAGCTTTGCTGTTAAGCAAGCTGTTGCAAGTGCTTTAGATGAAGCAGGTGTAGCTTACGAAGGTGAAGTTACAATGGATGCAAGTGCATTCAGCGAAAATCCAACAAAAGTTGATGATGTTAACGCTGATGTAGTAATCATTGGTGGTGGACCTAGTGGACTAGCTGCTGCTATTTCTATTAAACAAGCTAATGCTGATGCTAACGTTATCGTTTGCGAAAAATTAGATATTCTAAGTGGTAACGGTAAGTTCGATATGAACTACTTCGATATGATCAATTCTAAAGCTGAAGAAGCTAATGGTAACATTGTTACTGAAGAAGATTTGATTGCAGACTATAAAGATGGTGGCGAATCTGAAGCAAGACTTAAAGCTTGGGCAGAAGATGAAAGCACAATGGATGCTTGGTTAAGAGACATGGGCGTAGAACTAAACTTCAACTATGGTGGAGAAGGAAGCTCAAGCCACATGGCTGAAGCTGATCAATATTCAGGTGAAGTTGTTCAAGCTGGTTTAGAAAGAACTGCTAATGAATTAGGTGTAACTATCCTAACAGGAACTAAAGGTGTAGATTTCGTTATGGATGGCAAAAAAGTTACAGGTGCTGTTGTAACTAATACTAAAGGCGAAACATACAACATCTTAGCTCCATATACACTTGTTGCTACTGGTGGATTCTGCTCTAACAAAGAATTACTAGCAAAATATGCTCCAGGTAATGAAAATCTAAACACAAGTAACCAAATGGGTACAACAGGTGACCTTGTTGAAGTATTCGCAGGTTATGGCATGAAGTTAGAAAGAATGGATAAGATGAGCGTATTTGGAAACATCATCGTTCCACGTCGTGACTTAACTGGTGGTGCTGATATGAACCTACTTGTTAACAAGAATGGTGAATTACTAAATAACAGTCTATCTGGTATTAAACGTTGGAACATGGAACAAGAACAACCAGATCATGCTGCATTCTATATCACAGACTCTACAGGATATGATTCATTCTACCGTATCCGTAAACATGTAGCTTTAGGTTACTACCAAACAGGTGAAACTCTTGAAGAATTAGCTGACAAACTAGGTATTGATGGCGAAACATTAAAACAAACAGTTGCTGACTACAACACTCGTGCAGAAAATGGCGAAGTTGATCCAGTATTAGAAAAAGAAGCTAAACGTCCATTAGATGCTGAAGGACCATACTATGGTGTTCGTGTAGAAGCTGCTAACCACATGACAAAAGGTGGTATTGCATGTGATGAACATGGACAAGCATTATATGAAGATGATTCTCTAGTAGAAGGCTTATTTGCTACAGGTGAAGTAACTTCTCAAACAGGTTGCTACAGTGCATCAGTAAGCTGGGGAAGAATTGCTGGTTCTTACATTGCTAGCGTATTAAGCAAATAATTAAAAATATATTTCTTCTCTTCTAGAAGTATATAAGAATAAATGAAAAGGTGATAACAAGTAGAGATTATCTTTACAAGTATCGCCTTTTATATGTTCAAAAGAAAAACCAAGATATCATATACCTTGGCTATCCTTATTAATAGTTAATTAATATCAGTGATTTTCCATTCGCCATTAATGTTTTCTACAGTAAATGTAGTATCAACAGAAATAGTTTCACCATTTTTAATGCCATATTGCATTAATTCATTTGTATATTTAGCAATATTTCTAATGACTAAATTAGCAGTACCAACATCATCTAATTCTTCCATCATTTCTTCGGAAATCTCATATTGTTCTAATAATTCATCTTGAACTTCAGATACATCTAAATTTTCTAAATCAATATAATCAATTTTAGCTGTAACCTTATATTTATCATCAGATTCTTTTACGGATTCAGAAATTGTATAATTTTTACAACTTACTTTTAGTACAGTAGATACAAGTTCATCAATTGCTTGCGTAGTAGCTTCTTCCATTTCAGTAGTTTCTTTAAATTCTTCGTAAGCATATGTAGCATTGAAGACTTCTTGCATATCTTCACTTAAATTATTTATGCATCCATTAAAATTCCCCTGTTGCATATTGTCTAAGAAAGATTTAACAACTTTAACTTCTTTAGGTTCACTTGAGCATGCAAATAAACCAAGAGATAGTACGGTAGCGATTACTACCTTCATAATTTTTTTCATTATATATACCCCATTTCTTCAAAATGATTATAGCAAATATTAAGACATTATTAATACTGATGTAGGATATAAAAAAGTATGATATTATCAAAAAGCAAAAGAAGAAATTAATATCACAATGATAAAATGGTATTAAGAAATCGAAGGGAGAATAATCATGGCAGAAAAACGTGATTTTATGAGTGAACTTGCTAATGAAGTTGACGCAAAGAAAAAAGGCAAGTTAGATCATATACAAGGAATAGAAGACTATAAACCAAAGGAAAGAAAAGTATCATCAAGTACAGCAGATGATGATTTTGATATTCCTTCAATGGGTACAAAAAGCGCAAAAAAATCTGCACCTGTATATGAGACTAAGAAAGAACCAGTCTTTACAACTCCAGTAGAAGAGGAAGAAGTTGAAGATAATAATACTGATTTTGATGAAGAAGATGCATATGGCGGATTAAACGGAATGCCTGCAAGCTATGGCGAAGAACAGGTAGTTAGAGTGAATACACCTAAAAAACAAGTTCCTGTAATTGCTTGGATATTACTAGCAGTAGCTGTAGTAGGAATAAGTTTTGCGATTTACTGGTTTAAATTTGCACCACATATTACACTTCCTGATTTTAGAGGAAAGAATATCAGTGAAGTATCCACATGGGCAAAACAAAATAAAATAGAAAGCAGTGCTATTGCAACAAGTGAACCTGTATATTCTATGGAATATGAAAAAGGTGTTGTTGTAGAACAAAGTGTTGCTGGTGGTAAGAAAGTTAAGAAAGATACACCAATCACGTTTACAGTTTCAAATGGTCCTGATCCTGATGAAAAGATTGCTTTCTTAACAGATATCAAATCAATGACAAGTGGTGAAATTCAATCATGGATTTCAGAAAATAAATTATTAAAAGCTAAGGTTGTTACACAATACAGTGATACTGTTGAAAGTGGAAATGTTATTTCTTATGAAGTTAAGAACGGCAGTGAAGAAGAATTCACTAGAGGAACAACATTAAATGTTATTTGTTCTAAAGGACCAGCTCCAGCGGGACAAGTTACAGTGGATAATTTTGTTGGCAAGATGTATGCAGATGTAGAATCTTGGGCTAATACAAAGAAAATTAAGTTAAATAAGACAGAAGCTTTCTCAGATCAAGTTGATAAAGATAAAGTTATTTCTATGGATAAAAAACAAGGTGAAACACTTAAAGAAGGTGACACTTTATCTGTAGTTGTATCTAAAGGTAAAGGTGTTAAGATTCCTAATCTTGTAGGTTATACAAAAGAACAATTAGAAGCTTGGACAGCTGATGGAGATAATGCAGTTTCACTTGTTAAGAAAACTATTTATAACGCAGCTCCTGAAGGATCTGTTATTGAGCAAAGCTTAAAAGCAGGAAGTGTAGTAGAAGCAGGAGAAGTATTAGAATTAACTGTTTCTAATTACTTACCAATTTTACAAACTAACTCTCGCCAATGGCTTGGTGTAGACTATCTACAATTAAAGGCAGAAGTAGATAAATGGAATGCGCAAGGTGCAAGAATTCAAGCTGGTCAATATGGAACAGTTAAGGAACAATGTAGTGATGAATATACTACACCTGGAGCAATTATTGATTATAGTTGCAGTGGCGGAACAAGTGATGTAGGAAATGGTTGTGAAAGACCATTAAAACTGGATGCTAGAATCAGTTACACAATCTCTACTGGTGGATGTACAGTAAAGCCTGCTGCACCAGAAACATTGAAAATTAAAGATTATAAATCTGCTTCAGAATTAAGAGTGTATGCTGGTATTAAAAATATTACTTTAGTTCCTGCAACTGCTACTAATGGCTTCTATGATGGAGATTATGATTATTTCATTAAGGATGCAAATGGAAATGATGTAAAAGTAGATGGAGAATTAATTAGCGGTAATACATATGTTATTTATACTGCTGCGCCTGCTGAAGCTACTGCTACTTCAGAAACCTCTACAACTGGAAATTAATATAAAGGAGAATATATGAACGCAATACAAAGAGCGTGGAGATATATTACACGTAAACCAACAAAATCAATACTGTTAATAATTACTTTCTTTGTGATTGGTAATTTAGTTATCTTGGGTTTAGGTATAAGCCAAGCTGCAGATAATGCTAAAGTACTTACAAGAAAGCAAATGAGAGCTGTAGTAAGTTATGAAGCAGACTACAATGCTTATTACAAATATATTGATTCATTAACAGATCAAGATGAAATTGATGAAGCGTATAAGCACTATCCAAAGACAGATAAAGAAACAACATTAAAACTTGCTGCAGATAGTAGAGTAAAAGCTGTAAACTATATGCTTACAAATGCAATGTATTCTGTAGGTTTTGAAAATGTTCCTGTAGGAAATGAAGACCAAAGGGGAACGTCTTCAATGTGGACAGAAGATGGCGAAGTGGAATATAGAGATCCAAATATTATGGTGTATGCAAATATGTATCCTAATATGATTGAACTTGAAGAAGGCACTTTTGATGTTGTTGAAGGTAGATTTTACTCACAAGATGATATCGACAACAACAAAAAAGTAGGGCTTGTCACAAAAGAACTTGCTGAACAAAATGGTTTTAAAGTTGGTGATACAATTTCAATCACTGGAGCTGGAAATGCATACGATAAACAAATGTATACAGAGGCAGGATTAACAGAAGAAGATCTTAACTTTACATTTGAAATTATTGGCATTTATACAACAAAAAATGATGTAAATCCTAACGATGAACAGTTCAAATGGATGTCACCATATCAATCACCTAAAAATATTATTCTTGTTCCATATACAACACTGGATGAATATACAATGACATTACAAATGAAATATATTCAACATTTACAAGAGACTGATCCAGACACGTATGGAGATTTGAATAGTGAAGATTACAGTTCTGAACCTAGCAAGGTTGTATATTTATTAGATGATCCTCTGAATGTGGACAGTTTTGTAGAAGATCATGCAGGTGATATTGCACAATATACAATTTTAAATGCGAATAATGAAACATTTAAAAAGTTAGCTAGACCATTAGACACAATGAGTTTCTTTGCAAATATTGTTGTTTGGATAGTTGTTGTAAATGCGGTTGTTATTATTTCACTTGTTACAGCGTTAACACTTAAGACACGTGAATATGAAATTGGTGTATTACTGTCTCTAGGTGTATCTAAGATTAAAGTTATTGGACAATTATTTGTTGAATTAATTGTTATTGCGGCTGTCGGTTTCTTATTAGCTGCAGGTAGTGGTTCATTAATTGCTGGTAAAGTTGGTGATGCCGTACTAGAGTATCAAACAAATACGGAAGCTAAGTATGATACTGAAAGTGATGACATATATTACTGGAGTGATTCTACAGATTATTTCACTGAAGTTACACAGGATGATTTGTTAAGCCAATACCATGTAAGTGTATCTCTAGGTTTAATATTAGAAATTTATTTAATTGGTACAGCAGTAGTATTAATTGCGATAATGGTTCCATCCGCTATGATTATGAGATTGAATCCAAAGCAAATCTTGCTTGAAACTAACTAGGAGGAATACATCATGGCAGCGATATTAACACTTGAAAATTTAAATTATGGCTACATTGATGGTGGCTATAAAAGAGAAATATTAAAAAACTTATCCTATTCTTTTGAAGAAGGAACATTCTATACAATTCTAGGTCCATCAGGTTCTGGTAAGACAACATTATTAAGTATTATGGCAGGGCTGGATAAACAAGAATCTGGAAAAGTATATTATGGCGATGAAGATGTAGATAAGATGGGATTATATCAATACAGAAGAAATAAAGTTGGTGTAGTATTCCAGTCTTATAACTTAATTACATATTTAACAGGTTTAGAAAATGTTTTGTTAGCAATGACAGAAACAGATAATAAACTACCAAAGAACCATACAGAATTAGCATATGCCTTGTTAAATATGGTAGGTATTGTTAATACTAAAGCTAATCGACTTGTTACTAAACTTTCTGGTGGTGAACAACAACGTATTGCGATTGCTAGAGCAATTGCATCTAACGTCGACTTAATTTTTGCGGATGAGCCTACAGGAAATTTAGACTCAGAGACAGAACAAGAGATTATTAAACTATTCCAAATGTTAGCAGATAAGTATGGAAAAACAATAATTGTAGTGACACACTCGAATGAAGTTAGTAAACTAAGTGATAGAAGAATTTTATTAAAGAATGGAGTTCTTCAAGATATTTAGGAGATTTGACATATGGATCAAATACAATTATTAAAAATTTTAGAAAAAGATCCACGAATTCAAAAACAGGATTTAGCTGATTTATTAGCTACTGATGTTGAAGAAGTGGAAAAAGAACAAAAAGAATTAGAAAAAGAACAAGTCATTTGTGGTTATCATACAGTCATTAACTGGGACAAGACAAATATTGATCATTGCAGTGCAATTATTGAAGTAAGTGCAAAACCGGAAAGAGAAGTTGGTTATGACCGTATTGCAGAAAGAATTGCTGGCTTTCCTGAAGTGACAAACTTATATTTAATGAGTGGTCGCAGTGAATTTATGGTTTTCATTGAAGGTAGAACAATGCGCGAAGTATCTGACTTTGTTGCACAGAAACTAGCACCTATTGAAGGCGTTATGTCTACGGTAACTTGTTTCTTGCTAAAGAACTATAAGGTAGATGGAATCATTCTTGAAGAAGAAAAAACAGAAGATGAAAGGATGATTGTTGAACCATGAGTGCTGAAGAATTCTTAAATTCAGATGTTAAAAAGCTCGGCAAGAGTTTACTGTGGGAATTCTTTGATTTAGCATCTAATACCGAAAATGTTATTTCACTAAGTGTTGGTGAACCGGATTTTAAAACGCCTTGGCATATTAGTGAAGCTGGTATATATGCGATTGAAAAAGGTAGAACTTACTATCCACCAACACGTGGTTTAGAACAATTACGTCGTGGTATTGCTCGTTATTATAAAAGACGTTTTCAAGTTGGTGGCTATACTAATGAAAATGTATTAGTGACTAATGGTGCAAGTGAATCTATTGATTTAATTTGTAGAGTTGTACTAGAACCGGGTGATGAGTGCATTATTCTTGATCCAGGATATGTTGCATATGAACCATCTGTTTTAGTGACTGGAGCTACACCTGTTTACTTACAGTTAGAAGAAAAAAATAGCTTTAAAGTAACAAAGGAAATGCTTGAATCTAAAATAACAGATAAAACAAAGATGATTATTTTAAATTATCCAAGTAATCCTACAGGTGGAATAATGACATATGAAGATTATGAAGAGATTATTCCGGTTCTTAAAAAACATCATATATTAACTGTATGTGATGAAATTTATCTAGAACTAACTTATGGAGAAAAACCAATATCAATGGCTTTGTTTGAAGATTTTAGAGATCAATTAGTTCTCGTAAATGGATTTTCGAAAGCATATTCTATGACGGGTTGGAGACTTGGATATATGCTTGCGGATAAAGCAATCATCGAAGCATGTAATGCAATTCACCAATATGGTGCAATGGGGGCGGCTACACCAAGTCAATTTGCTGGTGTAGAAGCGATATCTGAAGCAAGTGATAAAGATATTGAAGAACATAAACAGTCTTTTGAAGCGAGAAGAAACTTTATTGTTAATCGTTTAAATCGCATGGGATTATATACACCAATGCCTAAAGGGGCATTCTATGTATTCCCTAATATTACTTCTACTGGATTATCTTCTTATGAATTTTGTACAAGATTATTAAAAGAAGAGAAAGTATGTGTAATACCAGGAACAGCATTCGGTCCAAGTGGTGAAGGACATATCAGAATTTCTTATGCGTATAGCTTGGATGAATTGAAGCTGGCATTAGAAAAAATAGAACATTTTATCAGCAATTTGAAGGCAAACTCTTAGTTGAGTTTGTTTTTCTATAGTGGAAAGAAAGCGTATTTTTGTGTAAATAAACGAATGTTATGTAAATTGCAAAAATATCGAATATTACGCCATTTTTAAGCATTTTTTTGTTTACAAGAAGGGTAATAACTGATAGAATCTTTAAGCGAGTAGAAATATATTCTGCTCCTTGCCAGTAATGGCCGTATAGTCCAAAAGGAGGTGTAGACATGAGAACATATGAAGTTATGTATATCATCAAAGCTTCTCTAGAAGAAGAAAAACGTACAGCCCTAATCGAGACAATTTCAGGCATCATCACTAAAGAAGGTGGAAAAATTGTTAAGACTGATGAATGGGGAATGCGTGATTTCGCTTATGAAATCGATGATATGACAAAAGGTTACTATGTAGTAACATTATTTGAAGCTGAAAATGAATGCTTAAAAGAATTTGATCGTTTAATGCGTATCAATCCTAATGTCGTTCGTTTCATGACAGTTTCAAGAGATGACCTTTCATCAAAGGAGTCTAAGTAATGATTAATCGAGTTGTACTTGTAGGAAGACTTACACGTGATGTGGAAGTCCGCAAAACAACTAATGGATTATCAGTAGCGTCATTTACTGTTGCGTGCGACCGTAGACAAAGAAGAGATGCTCAAAATCAACAATCAGCAGACTTTATCAGTTGTGTTGCTTGGAGACAAACAGCAGATTTCTTAGGGCAATATGCTCGTAAGGGTGCACTAGTAGGCGTAGAAGGAAGAATCCAGACACGTAACTACGATGGACAAGATGGTAGAAAGGTTTATGTAACGGAAGTATTATGTGATACTGTTCAGTTGCTAGAAAGTAAGTCACAATCACAAAATCGTGATTATAATAACTCTCAAGTAAGTGACTATCCAATTAACGATACAAATTCTTTCGATACAGCATCTAATGATCCATTTGGTAACAGTGATTTTGATACAGGCCCAAGCATGGATATTTCCAGCGATGACCTGCCATTCTAATTATTAAAATCAAAAGGAGAATAACATGGCATTCAGAAAGCAAAGAACTGGTGGTAAAAAAGTTTGCTATTTTACAAAAAATAATATCACCTATATTGACTATAAAGATGTTGAGCTATTAAAGAAATTTATCTCTCCAAACGGCAAGATTATTCCTCGTCGTGTAACAGGGACAAAAGCTAAATATCAACGTGAACTAGCTGTAGCAATTAAGCGTGCACGTCAAATGGCTCTACTTCCATATATAGCTGACTAATTAAAACCGCGTTATGCGGTTTTTTTTAATACAAGAATATTTGAAATCTTGGATAAAAGAAAAATGGCTTGAATAAGCCATTTAATGTATCTATGGTGCCGATGAGAAGAATCGAACTTCCAACCTACGCGTTACGAGTGCGTTGCTCTGCCATTGAGCCACACCGGCATTAACAAAACTATTATACTTTGACTTGATTGTATGAGCAAATGATTATTTCTCGTGCATCAAGTCTTTTTGTTGCTCTCTTTTTTAATAAATTCCAATTAGACTGCCCAACACTTGATAAGTGTTAAGTATACAGTAACTATGTTTATTCAAGTATGAACCATTTTCAATATAGAAACAGAATACTGGCTGTATCTTAATTTTGTGATAATCTTAATAGCATTAAAAGTGTGTTCTTCTGATTTACGGTTTAAACTCATAGAAAGAAGTTGTTGCGGAGAAACCCCCAGTGCAGAAGCAAGTTTT
>JABLTN010100990.1_pt1 | contig 20108 bp, 18 predicted proteins | sample 7160141 | NCBI WGS metagenome assembly JABLTN01 (sample SAMN14651226, study PRJNA627086) | human gut metagenome | isolation source: feces | host: Homo sapiens | reverse complement strand
GGGCAGCTCGTAGAAGATCTGCCGGTGAACGGCATCCGGAAACCGCCAGATCAATGTCGCTGGCTCTCCAATAATCCCCCCGTGCACGAGAACCAAACAGAATCACTCTGTCCAGATGATATTTTTCAGCAAGGTGACAAATTTCGTCCTGCACCTGCGGTTCGATTCCTGTATTGCGCAGCATAGGCACACCTCCATTCACGCAAGAACGTTTTTTTGCATCCGATTTTCCGGTTCAAAAAGCCATACGGCTTTAAAAAGCATATCATGAACGCTTGGCAGCGTCAAGATAAGTTCAAAAAATCCCTCGGCTTCTCACGAAACCGAGGGATTTCCATGTATAAAGTTAGCTATTTTGCGGAGTGAAATCCGAATTACATAACACCCTGTGCCTTCATTGCCTCAGCAACCTTCAGGAAGCCTGCGATGTTTGCACCTGCAACCAGGTTGCCCTCGCAGCCGTATTCCTTAGCAGCGCTTGCACTGTTGTGGTAAATGTTAACCATGATATGATGCAGCTTGTTGTCAACCTCCTCGAAGGTCCAGGACAGACGCTGGGAGTTCTGGCTCATCTCCAGAGCGGAGGTAGCTACGCCGCCTGCGTTTGCAGCCTTTGCCGGAGCGAACAGAACGTTGCTGCTCTGGAATACAGCGATAGCTTCCGGAGTAGACGGCATGTTTGCGCCTTCGCCGACAACCTGTACGCCGTTAGCAACCAGTGCCTTTGCGTCCTCTTCGTTGATTTCGTTCTGGGTAGCGCACGGCAGAGCGATGTCGCACTTAACAGTCCAGATGCCCTTGCCCTCGAAGTACTTTGCAGACGGAACTGCCTCAACGTACTCCTTGATGCGGCCGCGGCGAACTTCCTTGATTTCCTTGACAACGTCCAGGTTGATGCCGTTCTCGTCAACAACGTAGCCGTTGGAGTCGGACAGCGCGATAACCTTTGCGCCCAGCTCGGTAGCCTTCTGGGTAGCGTAGATTGCTACGTTGCCGGAACCGGAGATAACAACCTTCTTGCCCTCGAAGGAAGTACCGTGATCCTTCAGCATTGCATCAACGAAATAGCACAGGCCGTAACCGGTAGCCTCGGTACGAGCCAGGGAGCCGCCCCACTGCAGACCCTTACCGGTCAGAACGCCAACGTACTCGTTGCGGATGCGCTTGTACTGACCGAACATATAACCAATTTCACGAGCACCAGTACCGATATCACCAGCCGGAACGTCGGTGTCAGCACCGATGTGACGGCTCAGCTCCGTCATGAATGCCTGGCAGAAACGCATAACTTCGCCGTCGGACTTGCCCTTCGGGTCGAAGTCGGAACCGCCCTTGCCGCCGCCGATCGGCAGGCCGGTCAGGCTGTTCTTAAAGATCTGCTCAAAGCCCAGGAACTTGATGATGGAAGCGCAAACAGACGGATGCAGACGGATGCCGCCCTTGTACGGTCCGATTGCGGAGTTAAACTGATAGCGGAAGCCGCGGTTTACCTGAACCTTGCCGTTGTCGTCAACCCAAGCAACGCGGAACTGAATGCCGCGTTCCGGCTCAACGATGCGCTCAAACACGCCAGCCTCAACGAGGTCCGGACGGCGCTCAGCTACCGGCTGCAGGGACTCGAGTACTTCATATACTGCCTGCTGGAACTCCGGCTCGTTCTGGTTACGCTTTACTACAGTGTCATAGACACCCTTCAGATAGGTGTTCGTAATAGCCATTTTTGTTTTCCTCCATACATTATGGTTTAATCACATCTTCGGTTATCATCATACCACAAGAATGGCAATTTGAAAACACAAAAATTGCAAAATTCATAATTTTTTTCTAAATTTCTATTTTTTGCATTCCTGACCTTCTTATTTTTGTGTATTCCTTCCTTATTTAGGGTAAAAATAACAGCATTTCTCGTTTTATTCTGCGTTTGCATGTATTTATGTTCCAAAAATCCAAATTGAATAATTTCCTGCATTTCTGTTTTATACTGCTTTTTAAGTAGATAATACGAGAATTTTCCTTCTTCCTCCCAGAATGTGCCCATCTGTTTACTTTAACCGAACAGTTTTTTTGCAGGATATTCACCGTCATGTTGCAATTCCGTCTTTTTTCCAGATTTGATACAGTTTTGGTATGATTTGCCCGATTCATTGACTTTTTTCGGAAAAATGCGTATGATACATACAGATTGATTTTCCTAGGAAAGGAGGACGCTTTGAACAAACCAGAATTTTCCACGCATGATTTTGCGCTGAAGACCGGCAGAAAAGTGCGAAAATCCGTCTTTCGGTTTTTGTTCAGCCGGCTGACTTTCACCGCGGTTCTGTTGGGTCTGCAATTCTATGCCGTTATCTACGCCTTGTTATTCCTGCGCGGCCGCTGGGTCATCGCGTATCAATGTCTCAAGATACTCAGCCCGATTGTCATCATCTGGCTCATCCGGAAGCCCGACAATCCCTCGTACAAGATTCCGTGGATTATCATTATTATGTTCTTTGCACCGTTCGGCGCGCTGTTCTATTTATTTATGGGCAACACGCCGCTCAATCGCGCTCGGCTTGTCAAAGTCAAACCGATTCAAACAGACGTGATTGAACAGTTCCGCGCCTCAGACACACGCATGCTGTGCAAGACGATTCCGCAGCACCGGCGAACCTGCGAATATCTCTATGACATTGTGGAGATGCCCGCATGGAAAAACACCGCCGCGGAATATTTCCCGCTCGGCGACTACCTGTACGATTCGATGCTGATGGATTTGAAAAAAGCCAAGCGCTTTATTTTCATCGAGTTTTTCATCATCGAGCGCGGCACCATGTGGGATTCCATCTTGGAGGTCCTGCGGCAAAAGGCCGCGGAGGGCGTCGAAATCCGCTTGATGTATGACGATGTGGGATGTATTTCCACGCTCCCGCATCACTACGACAAAAAGCTTCGGGCGATGGGTATGCAGGTCGTTCGTTTCAACCGCCTGTTCCCGCTCATCTCCACGTACCTGAACTATCGTGACCACCGAAAAATCTGCGTCATTGACGGAAACATCGGCTATACCGGCGGCATCAACCTCGCTGACGAATACATCAACGAGGTTGACCGGTTTGGGCACTGGAAGGACACCGGCGTCAAGCTGTCCGGCAGCGGCGTCGCCAATCTGACCGCCATGTTTTTGCAGCTGTGGGATTTCTCCGTCAAACAGGAGACGAAAAATCTGTCCGACTATCAGCCGACAAAGATTTTCCCCAGCGACGGCTTTGTGCAGCCGTTTGCAGATTCCCCGCTGGACAACGAAAACATCAGCGAAAACGTCTTTCTGGACATCATCAACAGCGCCACACGCAGCGTATACATCACAACGCCGTATCTCAGCTTGGACAACGAGATGACAACCGCGCTGTGCTACGCCGCCAAATCCGGCATCGATGTGCGCATTTTGATGCCGGGCATTCCGGACAAAAAGCTCGTCTACGCTGTGACCCGCTCGTTTTATCCCCAGCTCGTCGAGGCGGGCGTCAAGATTTACGAATACACGCCGGGCTTTCTGCACGAAAAGATGATTGTCGCGGATCACGACATCGCCGTTGTCGGAACCATCAACATGGATTTCCGCAGCTTCTATTTGCAGTTTGAGTGCGGCTGTCTGTTTTACAAATCCTCTGTCGTGGACAAAATCCGCGATGATATTTTGGACACCATCAAAAAATCGCGCGAAATCGACAGCCATTGGATCAAGTCGTATCCTTGGATTAAGTCCATCTGGGGCTCGCTGGTCTCCCTGTTCGCCCCGCTTCTGTAAACCGAAAAGTGCAGCAGAAAACCCCTCGGAGTGCCCGAGGGGTTTTGGTTATTTAAGGTTTTCAAGCAAATCATTAGCTAAAGCGGCTAGGTGCTCAATCTGCCGCTGCGGCAGTGCACTCGCTTTTTCCGCCAATTCTCTCACTTTTTGGGGCGCTTCCGCGGTTTCATTGAAAAATTCTTGCGGAGAAATATTCAAGTATTCGCAGATATAGAAAAAGCCGTTCATAGAAGGCAATGCTTTTCCAGTCTCAATATTATTGATATAGCTGGCGTTCTGTCCAATAGACAAACTCATCTCCCGCGCAGACACGCCCTTCTGCATCCGAAGCTGTATCAGTCTCTTGGAAAATCGTTCTTCATACTGCATTTTCTCACCACCCATACCATATAATATCTGATACAGGCTTATTTTTTATTGGATTATTTCATTCATTTCCATTGTATTATGTGATTAGAAATGGTATCATGAGAGAAATAACGAATGAAATCCTATATTCAATCAAAAGGAATGGATTTGACATGTCAAATAAAAAAATTTGCGCCTTCTTCGGACACGGAGATTGTCCAAGCACAATCTCCGATTCTCTTGAAAAAGAAATTATCTCCGCCGTGAAGAACAATGCTATCACGACATTTTGGTACGGTGGCTATGGACAATTTGATGCTCTTGTTGCAAAAGCAGTAACGCGCGTAGCAAAAAATTATTTTCCGGAAATCGAACTTGTGCTCGTACATGCTTATCTTCCCACATCTCCCAAGGCGTCTGCACATACTTCCGATATATCCATTTATCCCGATGGTTTGGAAACCGTTCCGCCCCGCTTTGCCATTTCTCATCGAAATCGTTGGATGGCGCGCCACTGCGATTATATGATTGCATACATCAACCATCGTTTTGGCGGCGCTTATCAAGCAGTTCATGCAGCACCCAAGGAAATTCCTATCCGAAACCTCGGCTCCTTGCAAGACTTTTCATAAATAGAATCGTGCAGCAGAAAACCCCTCGGAGTGCCCGAGGGGTTTTGGTTATTTGAGGTTTCCAAGCAATCCTATTAGATTCTTGCCACGCCGCTGTCGCGCGCTGCCTGTGCAACCGCTGCCGCAACCGCGTCGCGCACGCGCGGGTCAAATGCCTTCGGCATGATGTACTGCGCGTTGAGCTCCTCATCGCTGACAACGTTCGCAATCGCATATGCCGCCGCAATCTTCATTTCCTCGTTGATGTCGGAAGCGCGCACGTCCAGTGCACCGCGGAACACGCCCGGGAATGCCAGCACGTTGTTAATCTGGTTCGGATAATCCGAACGGCCGCAGCCGACAACCGCCGCACCTGCCTCCAACGCATCCTCTGGCATGATTTCCGGCGTCGGATTTGCCATCGGGAATACCATCGGGTCCTTTGCCATCGTGCGAACCATATCCTTGGTCAGGACATGCGGCGCGGACATGCCGAAGAAAATATCAGCGCCCGGCAGAACATCCGCCAGCGTGCCGCGCTTGTTTTCCGGATTGGTAATGGTCGCCATGTATGCCTGCTCCGCATTCATCTGCTCGCAGCCCTCATACAGTGCGCCGAACTTGTCGCACATAATGACGTTTTTCAGTCCCATGCTGACAAGCAGCTTGGTCACGGCGATCGCAGCAGCGCCGGCGCCGTTGACAACCATCTTGATTTCGGACAGCTTGCGGCCGGTCAGACGGCAGGCGTTAATCATCGCTGCCGCACAGCAAATGGCCGTGCCGTGCTGGTCATCATGGAATACCGGAATGTCACAGCGTTCTTTCAGCTTGCGCTCGATTTCAAAGCAGCGCGGTGCCGCAATGTCCTCCAGATTGATGCCGCCAAAGGAACCGGAAATCAGTGCCACGGTGTTGACAAATTCATCGACATCCTTGGTCTTGACGCAAAGCGGGAATGCATCGACGCCGCCGAACTCCTTGAACAGCGCGCACTTGCCTTCCATAACCGGCATACCTGCTTCCGGACCAATATCGCCCAGACCAAGCACAGCAGAACCGTCGGTGATAACTGCCACCAGATTATGACGGCGGGTATACACATAGCTCAAATCTACATCCTTCTGGATTTCCAGACACGGCTGTGCAACGCCCGGCGTGTATGCAATCGACAGATCATCCGCATTTTCTACCTTGCAGCGGGAAATAACTTCGATCTTGCCCTTCCAATCACGATGAGCCTGTAATGCTCTTTCTTTCTGATCCATAATGACCTCCACTGATCGATATTTTCTGATTCTTTTATTGTACCACTCCGCACAAGGAAACACAAACGCTATTTTTTTCTCAGATATTCGTCACGCCGTCGGTTCTGTTACAATTTATTCACAGGTCTTTCATAGTTTCTTTACGCCGCGGTGTGGAATCCTTCATAAATTTCCGGTAAAATAAAATCATCAAAAGCACAGAAGACAATGTATTCACTGCCCGTTCACATTGTCCATCGCTCCACAGCGGGCAGACTAAAAGCATCTGCATGATACATGCAGTCTCTATATATTATTTGTACCTACCTTTTTATTTTGAACTTTCCACCCCTTTTTTTAATTCTTTCATTCACCCTTTCTACCGCAAATACCCAGTTGAGCCGGATGCAGGAACATCCGGCTCAACGTCTTTTTCTGTCTAAATTTTCATGGTTCTGTGCGATACGCGGCGGTAAATCAGTCCTGCCGCAGCAGCGGTCAGCAGCTCGCTGATGACAAATGCATACCACACGCCGCGCGCGCCACACACACGGCTGAGCACAAACGCCGCCGGAATAATGACAAGGATATACCGGCACAGAGAAATGACCAGCGACGGCATGCCCTGCGACAGTCCTTCCAGCGTGCCGGAGGCCGTGACGGAAACGGCAGAGACGACAAAGCCCAAGCTGATGATGCGAAGCGCCGCCGCGCCAATCGCAAGCGTTTCGCGGTTGCCCGTAAACAGTCCCATCAGGCTTTGCGGGAACAGCAGGCACAGTACCGTACCGACCGCCATAATCGCCATGATGAGCGTCAGAGAGGTTGTATAGATGCGGCGCACGCGGCGGTATTCCCCTGCGCCGTAATTGTAGCCGACCAGCGGGCGAATGCCCTGAATAATGCCGTTGGCGGACAGATACAAAAAGGTCTGTAATTTATAATATACGCCGAGAACCAGCACATACACCTGTCCGTATGCCGCCAGAATGCCATTGAGCGCAGAAATCAGCACAGACGGCAGCGCCATATTGAGCGCCGCCGGAATGCCAATCGAATACAGCCGCAGCAGCAGCCCTTTATTCATGGCAAACCCGCGCAGCTGAATCCGAACGCCCATCGGACGGAACATATAAATCAGAAGATAAACCGCCAGTGAAAAAATCTGACCCAGACCGGTGGCAATGGCAGCACCTTCTATTCCCAGTCGGGGCGCAGATCCCAGTCCAAAAATCAAAACAGGGTCTAAGAGAATGTTGCTGACACATCCCACCATCATGCTGAACATGGACACCTTCATTTTTCCGACCGACTGGAAAATCTTTTCGAAAGACACCGCCATAGAAATGACAACGGAAAACAGCAGGACAATCCGCGCATAGCGCAATCCCATATCAAGTACCGTCTGATTTTCGGTAAACATGCGCAAAAACATCGGCATCCCCGCAATACAGCCGACAGTCAGCAGGATACCGTGCAAAAAATTGCACACAATGCCCTGCGTTGCCGCTTCATTTGCCTTGTGCTCCTGCTTTGCGCCGAGAAAATACGCAATCACGGCATTGATGCCAATGGCAAAGCCAATCGTCACAGCATTGACCAAATTCTGAATCGGAAACACCAGTGACAGCGCCGTCATAGCGTCCTCGCTGATTTTCGCCACAAAGAAGCTATCCACGATATTGTACAGCGAATTGACCGCCATCGAGATGACCATCGGCAGCGACATGGACAGCACCAGCGGCAAAATGCGCCGCTCCTTCATAAACGTTTGATTCAAACAAACCACCTCCAAAAGCAATAAAAAAAGCCGCACAGCTGCAAAACAACTGTGTGGCGAAAATAGACGATGCTAGAAAAATCCACTTCCCGTACAAGCGCGGTACGGTTTTATGCGGATATTGTAGCATGTTTGCGGGAGTGTGTCAACGGAGAAAAGTATTTGCAAACCGTTAAGCCATGTGATATAATATCTGTACGAAAAGATGTAAGTTTGCTCCGTGAGGACAAACGAAAACCCTCGGAGGCGCAATCTCCGAGGGTTTTCTATTCCATTTTTTGCAAGGCGGCTTAATCCTTAGGCTCGTTGCCAATTACCGATCGCCATCGAACCATTTACAAATGCAGTGACTCACGACACTTGCCGCAACAGCGATTACGAATGATGTAAGGTACTCCATGAAGACACCCCCTTCCCTGCCGGTATAGGGATGGCAACAGATATAGTATATCAGATTTCGACAGCATATGATAGGCAAATTTCTCTCAGAAATATCACTTCATATCTTTTCTGCGGCAGCAAAAAAAGACAGCCGATTTCTCGACTGTCTCAAAACTTGGAGCGGATGACGAGGCTCGAACTCGCTACCTCCACCTTGGCAAGGTGGCGCTCTACCAGATGAGCTACATCCGCATATTTTGTTTTTTCGTTTTCGTCTGTTCCCTGACGACGATGTTTATTATACGCGAGAATTCCCCTTTTGTCAACAATATTTTGAAAGTTTTTTTAAAAAACTTTTTGAGCCGGAAAATGGCGCAGCTCCCCACTCCGAAGCTGCGCCTTGTTTATTCGTCGGAATCCAAAATCTGTAGGATTTGCTCCGGCCGATGCACGAGGACATCCGCGCCATATTTCAATAGCACCTCTTTGCTGCGGAATCCCCATGTCACGCCTACCGCATACAGACCGGCGTTTTTCGCCGTCTGCATGTCGGTTCCGGAGTCTCCGACGTAGAGCACCTGCTCCGGCTGCACGCCAAGCTGCTGCATCACCATCCGGCAGGAGGTCGGATCCGGCTTGCGCGGCACACCGACATGCTCGCCAAAGACAACATCTGTTTTTCCCGGAAAGAAATATTCAATCAGCTGCTGTGAAGCAGAATCAATCTTATTGGACAGCACAGCCACCTTGATGCCGCGCTTTCTCAGCGCCGTCAGCAGCTGCGGAATGCCGTCATACGGTACGGTGCGGTCGTGGATATGTGCCGCATAGTACGCCTTGAAATCGTCCAGCGCGGCATCAATCTCCGCCTCCGGCGTTCCCTCCGGCATTGCTCGGCAAATCAGCAAGCGAATGCCATTGCCGATAAACTGTCGAATTTCTTCCATCGAGTGCGGCGGCAGACCGCGCACTTCCAGTGCGTGATTGGTCGCCGCCCGCAAATCGCCCAACGTATTGAGCAATGTACCATCCAGATCAAAAATCACTGCATGTTTCAAAAATTACGTCCTTCTTTCGTTTATCTCTGCGCCAGCGGATTCAGACGCTTGCCGCCATACGTCGCGCGGCGCAGGAAGCCGGATACATCCTTGTTGATGGCATCGCGGCGCACACGCCAGCTCCAGTTTCCGCCCAGCGTAGACGGGGTATTCATGCGCGCATCTGCGCCCAGCGACAGCAGATCCTGCATGGTCGTCATGGCAATGTCGCACGGAGCGGCGAAAGCGGTGCGAATCGCGCTCCAGCCCAGCGGCTCTCTGTCCGAAACGCGCAGATATTCGCGCATCACGTCGCGGTCTGCATCGCTGCACTTGTCCGTGAACTGCTCCACAACCGTCTCGGAGTCGTGCGTCGAGGTGTAGCCGACACAGTTTTTCGGCCAGTTAAACGGAATGTGGTCGTTGTTCTCGTCTGCGCGCATGCCGAAAATCATGACGCGCATGCCCGGATAGCCGCTCTTTTTGAGGAACTTGCGCACCGCGTCATCAATATCGCCGAGATCCTCCGCGATAATCGGCACCTCACCCAGCGCCTCGCGAATTGCCTTGAACAGCTTCATGCGCGGGCCCTTCTTCCACTTGCCGTTGATGGCGGTCTCCTCGCCCTCCGGAATCTCCCAGTACGCTTGGAAGCCGCGGAAGTGGTCAATGCGCGTGACGTCAAACAGCGCCAGATTGCGGCGCACGCGCCAAATCCACCACCGGAATCCGTCATCCTCGATGACCTTCCAATTATAGGTCGGGTTGCCCCACAGCTGACCGGTTGCGGAATAGTAATCCGGCGGCACACCGGCAACGCCGTGCGGCTTCAAATCGCCGTCTATCTGGAACATTTCTGGATGTGCCCACACGTCGCAGCTGTCCGGCGAGACATAAATCGGAATGTCACCGATAATCTGAATGCCCTGCTTGTTCGCATAGGCGCGCAGCTTCTCCCACTGCGCAAAGAACAGATACTGCATAAACACATAGAAATCAATCTCATGCTTGAGGTCAAACGCATACTTGCGCATCGCCTCCGGCTCTCTGTGCTTGATGGCTTCGTCATCCCAATCCCACAGCGCCTTCTGGTCAAAGTGCTTTTTGAGCGTCATGAACATGGCGTAGTCTTCCACCCAGTCTTTGTTTTCGCGGCGGAACGCGTCCATCTTGCCCATCTGAATCATGGATTCCTGTGCGCGGACAAAGGCGCGGTGCAAAATCGGCAGGCGCGTCTGTGCCAGCAGCTCATAATCTACGCGATCCGGATTGTGTCCGACATCGGCATCGCGCAAATCTTGTTCGCTGAGCAGCCCCATATCCTTGAGCGTATCCAAATCAATAAAATACGGATTGCCTGCGGCCGCGGAAAAGCACTGATACGGGCTGTCGCCGAAGCCGGTCTGTCCGAGCGGTAAAACCTGCCAATAGGTCTGTCCGCCGTCGCGCAGGAAATCAACAAACTGATATGCATCCTTGCCCAGCGTTCCGATACCATACGGAGACGGCAGCGAGGAAATATGCAAAACTACACCACTAGATCTCTGAAACATGATAACACCCTATCTCTATTTATTTTGCAAATGAATTGCATTTTTACGATAATTCCGCTATAATCATTACAGAAAAACCGTATTTTTGACACGATTATAAAAAACAAAAGGAGAGTATCCCTATGCGGATGAGAAAGAAAAAGAATCTGGATACCCGTCTGGCAAACTGTGCGCCGGTGCTGGTCTCGGATCCGGAGCAGCACAAGGGACAGTGGCGCGCGCTGTTCGGCAACACCAATCCGCTCCATTTGGAGATCGGCTGCGGCAAGGGCCGTTTCATCATCGAGACCGCCCGCCGGAATCCTGACATCAATTATCTCGCCATTGAGCGCGAGGAAGGCGCCCTAATTATGGCAACCGAAAAGGCGATGGAGCTCAGCCTCCCAAACCTTCAGTTTTTGGACGTCGACGCCGCCGGTCTGACCAACATTTTTGCCGACGGAGAAATCGACCGCATCTATCTTAATTTCTCCGATCCATGGCCGCCGAACCGCCAGCGCAAGCGCCGTCTGACCCATTCCAATTTCTTGGCACTGTACGACTGCGTGCTCGCGAAAAACGGACAGGTGCATTTTAAGACCGACAACCAGCATCTGTTTGAGTTTACGCTGGAGGAAATGTGCGGCTACGGCTGGCTGATTCAGAACATTTGTCTGGATCTGCACAACAGCGAGCAGGACAACATTATGACGGAATACGAAGAAAAGTTCTCCAAGGAAGGGTTCCGCATCTATCGTCTGGAGGCCAGCCGCCGCGATGAGGACACGCTCACCCGCGCCCACACGCCGCCGCGCACCGCGCAGCAGCTCGCCGAGAAGGCGCGCGGCTCGGTTGCGCCGTCTTTCGGCTCCTCGCAGGCTTAATTATATCATTTTTCACCAACAATAGCAAGGTTTATCCGAATATTTTTGTACGATACGTTCAGAAACAGCATTCTTGTCTGATTCTGGACGTTTTTTCGCGTCTTTCCCCCAAAATATACCATTTTCATACAAGTATCGAAAAAAGGCGGCACGGGATTTCTCCCATGCCGCCTTTGGTTTTGCGCTGTGTCAGCACTGTTTATTTCTTGTGCGCAGAGCAAGAGGAACAGCTTCCGCCGCAGGATGAGCACCCCGGGCAGCCTCCTCCGCAGTGACCGCCGCAGGAATGAATGCCTTTTTTCTTGTCCGAATACAGCTTGTGGACAATAGCTGCTACAATGATAACAAGTACAAGCAATACAATAATTGTACCCATGTTTTCTATGAGCCAGGTCATTGTTCTTCCTCCTTTGATCTATTATTTTCGCACGAAATTTATTTTGCGTCAACCGCCAATGTGCTTCTTCTGATCTCAGCCTTCTTGCTCGGACGGAGCAGCAGGAAGAAGAACAGCACGATAACCACAATGGCTGCAACGGTGCCGATGCCGAAGCCGCCGCCGCTGAGCAGGCTGGAAATCTGATAGATAACCAGACCAACCAGATATGCCAGACCGCACTGGTAGCCAATCGCACCGAGGAACCACTTGGTGCTGTTCATCTCGCGGCGGATTGCACCCATTGCCGCGAAGCACGGTGCGCACAGTAGGTTGAATGCGAGGAACGCATAGCCGCTTGCCAGAGAGAAGGTCGCTGCCATGTTCTGGTATACGGTGCCGGCGCCGCCGGAGTACAGGATACCCATGGTGCCTACGATGTTTTCCTTTGCAATCAGGCCGGTGATGGAAGCGACAGTTGCCTGCCAGTTGCCAAAGCCGAGCGGTGCAAAGATCCAGCAGATGGCGCCGCCAACCTTCGCCAGAATCGAGCAGTCGATCTGATCCTCGGTCAGCATACCGAAGCTGCCGTCTGCCCATCCGAAGTAGGACAGGAACCAAACGAGAATGGTGGACAGCAGGATGATGGTGCCTGCCTTCTTGATGAAGGACCAGCCACGCTCCCACATGCTGCGCAGCACGGTGCCCACGGTCGGCATATGATATGCCGGCAGCTCCATAACGAACGGAGCCGGATCGCCCTCAAAAATCTTGGTTTTCTTCAGGATAACACCGGAGCAGATGATTGCCGCGATGCCAAGGAAGTATGCAGAGGTTGCTACCCATGCCGCGCCGCCGAAGATGGCGCCTGCAACCATGGCGATAAACGGAGTCTTTGCGCCGCACGGAATAAACGTGGTCGTCATGATGGTCATGCGGCGGTCTTTTTCGTTCTCAATGGTACGGGAAGCCATGATGCCCGGAACGCCGCAGCCGGTACCGATCAGAATCGGAATGAAGGACTTGCCGGACAGACCAAAGCGGCGGAAAATACGGTCCATAATGAAGGCAACACGCGCCATGTAGCCGCAGGCCTCCAAAAATGCCAGGAAGATGAACAGAACGAGCATCTGCGGCACAAAGCCGAGAACCGCGCCGACACCGGCAACGATACCGTCCAGAATCAGACCGGACAGCCAGTCTGCACAGCCGATGCTGGTCAGAGCCTTTTCTACAAATACCGGAATGCCCGGAATCCAAACGCCGTAGTTTGCCGGATCCGGTGCCTCATAGCCGTCCTGATCCAGAACTGCCATGGCAGCGGTCAGATCGTCAACGGTAGCGGTCTCATCCTCGGTGGCCAGCGTTTCTTCGTCCTCTACCTCATAGGTAGCTTCGGTGCCTGCCGGAATGGTTGCAGCGAACTGCGTCAGAGCAGCCTTTGCAGCTTCCGGATCGTAATCCTCAGACTCGGCATCCATCGCTGCTTCTACCGCAGAGGTGTCTACGCCCTGCTCGGACTCATAGGTGACAAAGCCGTTTGCAACGGTCAGTGCCTCGTCGTATTCGTCCGCTACATCGGAATACGCAGAGGAACCGATGCCAAACAGATGCCAGCCGTCGCCGAACACGCCGTCATTTGCCCAGTCGGTAGCCACTGTACCAACCGTGGTAACCGATACATAGTATACGATAAACATGATAACCGCGAAAATCGGCAGCGCCAGAATACGATTGGTGACGATTCTGTCAATCTTATCGGAAATGGTCAGCTTGCCGGCGGATACCTTTTTGTAGCAGCCCTTGATGATGGATGCAATATAAATGTATCGCTCGTTGGTGATGATGGACTCGGAGTCATCATCCTCCTCGGTCTCGGCAGCCTCAATATCCTTCTCGATGTGCGCGCGCATCTCCTCGGACAGGTTCAGCTGTTCCAGAACCTTGCTGTCGCGCTCGAAAATCTTGATGGCATACCAGCGCTGCTGTTCTTCCGGCATATCGTGCAGAACCAGCTCCTCAATGTGTGCCAGTGCGTGCTCTACCGGACCGCAGAACGTGTGCTGCGGAATGGTCTTTTCGTTCTTTGCCGCGTGAATGGCCGCCTCGGCAGCCTCCATGATGCCTCTGCCCTTGAGCGCGGAGATTTCTACCACCTTACAGCCCAGCTCTCTGCCAAGCTCCCCGATGTTGATTTTATCGCCGTTTTTCTCGACAATATCCATCATGTTTACTGCGACAACGACCGGAATGCCCAGCTCGGTCAGCTGGGTGGTCAGGTACAGGTTGCGCTCCAGATTGGTGCCGTCAATGATGTTCAGAATGGCATCCGGACGTTCGCCGAGCAGGTAATTTCTCGCTACCACTTCCTCCAGTGTGTACGGAGACAGCGAGTAGATGCCCGGAAGGTCCGTGATGACGACATCACTGTGCTGCTTCAGCTTGCCCTCTTTTTTCTCAACCGTTACGCCCGGCCAGTTGCCGACGAACTGATTGGAACCGGTCAAACCGTTGAACAGGGTTGTCTTACCGCAGTTCGGATTGCCGGCTAAGGCGATTGTCAAACTCATCGTTCATTTCCTTTCTACACGTGCCGGTGAGACCGCTTGCACGCGTTTCAAAATTAACCTCTTTTTTCAAACAATCCTTCGGATTACTTGACTTCGATCATCTCAGCGTCTTCCTTGCGGAGAGACAGCTCATAGCCGCGAACGGTAATCTCTACCGGATCGCCGAGCGGAGCAACCTTGCGGATGTACACTTCAATGCCCTTGGTGATGCCCATGTCCATGATGCGGCGCTTGATTGCACCGGCACCCGTAATCTTTGCCACGGTGTACGTGCTGCCAACTTTTGCTTCTTTTAATGTCATCTTTGCGTTCTCCTTTCCCTTCGTTTTTGCGAAGGCATCAAATCATGATTTTCTGCGCCATCTCCTGACTGATACCGACTCTCGCTTCCTTTACATTCACGATCAGGTTTCCGCCCATCGCAGAAACAACCTTTACGGTTCCTCCCACAACAAAGCCCAGATTTTCCAGATGTTTCTTGACCTCCGGCTTGCCGCCGATTTTCACAATGGTATTCTCCTCGCCAACTGTTGCAAATGTCAATGGCATCATGATCCGTTCCTCCTTTATTTCTGTTTTTTAGCACAGCCTTATGCTTTGCGCATGCGAAAGCTAATTAGTCCTTGCTAATCAATTAGTATAATATCTTTTTTTCATGCCGTTGTCAATGAATTGCGCGGTATTTTTCCGGTGCTTTTGTATTTTTGTTGCATTTGTTCAGTCGTTAGGGCACGCTAAGGTTTTGTTTTATCCATTGTTAACATATACTGATTTTTCTGCGTATTTTTTATTTTTCTCATTTTCTTTTTCAAATCATTCGAATATCTCCGCATTTTCGCCGAATAAAACAAAAAAAGCAGAGGCTTACTCCTCTGCTTTCCGTTTTCATGTTGCCTTGTGAATAAATACCGGAATCGGCGGGTCTCCCGCCCGATTGGCGAACTGCGTGACGAGAACCGTATACTGTGCCGGATCTATCGTCCTGACGTATTCCAGCAGCGCATCCCGCTCCTCATAGCCGCTTGCGCCGCCGTAATAAATACTCACGCACATCACGCCATCTTTGCGCAGCAGCTTGAGCCCCGCTTCGATGGCTGCAATCGTGCTGTCCGCGTGGGTAAATACCGTGTGGTCTCCGCCGGGCAGCCAGCCAAGGTTGAACACGATGCAGTCCACGCTGTTTTCCTGCGCATACGCGCCCATGTTGGCGTGGCTGTCCAGCACCACCTCTCCGACCTCCGACCAGCCGTGTTCCTCCAGCCGCTTTTTGGTGTTTGCCACCGCCTGCTCCTGAATGTCGAACGCGAGGACTTTTCCCTCCCGTCCGACCAAGCCGCACAAAAATTCCGTGTCCTTTCCGTTACCCGCCGTCGCATCAATGACGAAATCTCCCGAATGAATCCACGACCGCAAATGCGCATGTACCAAGCTCAAGGTATTCATGTCCTGTCTCCTTTTTTATTTTTGCTGCAATTATACCACAGTTTTACCCAACGCACGATATTTTGTGGTATACTAGAACCAACTTATTTTTTCTGTACAGGAGGGATTGTCTCATGTCCACGCCGAACACCACGCAAATGACCTGCCCCAAGTGCAGCACCACCTTTGACATCGAGCAATACAACGTCATCAACGCACAGACGCAGCCGGAGTTGCGCGAAAAGCTGCTCAACGGTTCGATATTTTTGCAGACCTGTCCGCGTTGCGGCACGCACATGCACGCCGCGTACACCTGCGTGTACAGCAACGACGAAAAGAAATTCCTCGTCTCTTTCCAGCCTAGCATGGACAAACCCGCGGTCACACCGCTCATGCCGCAATACAAGCTGCGTCTGGAGCGCACCTTGGCGGGCTTTTTGGAGCGCATCCGCATCTTGGAGGCCGAACTGGATGATGTGACCATCGAGATGGTAAAATATCTTGTGACGGCGCAGCTCACCCGCCAGTTCCCGAACAAGACCATCACCCGCCTGCTGTTCGTCAGCGCGGACAACGAAAACGTGTTCTTCCAATACGATGACAACAATCCCGCCGAGCAAATTCAAATCCCGCTCGCCACAATCTGGCGCTACGAGGATCGCCTGACAGGCTCCGGTTTCCGCCCCAATGTCACCGGATATCTGACTGTGGACAGCCAATTCGTCCGAAACTCCGGCATTCTGCGCTGTTTGGCGCCGCAGACGCCCCAAAACAGCGATTGACGCGACAAAAAAGCTCCCCCGCGGGAGCTTTTTTGTTATCCAAAACTGCGAATCAAGCCGAGCGCCAGACAAATGGCGAACAGCAGCACCGCCTTGACCACAACCGGAAACGGCGCATTGCCGTCCTGCACGCGGCCATTCGCATAGCTGATGTTGCGGCGCGGGCACACATCGCTGCACTTGCCGCAGGAGATGCATTCTCCCATGCGGATATTGCCCTCATCGGTCTCTACCGAGACCGGACAATTTTTTGCGCACGACGAACAGCGGTTAATGCAGTTGGCGCGATTGCGCGTATATCGTCCAACCACCGGAAGCAGCGCGAAAATCGCGCCCATCGGGCACAGGAACTGACAGAAAAAGCGTTCTTTTACCGCCATGCCTACAACAATGGCAAGCAAAAGCACAATCGCAATCGTATAGCCCGCCGGAATGCCGCGCGGCGCAGTCAGCATTGAGAATACATCCCACGGGCTCCAGCCCGGCAGCTTATTATACACGCCTGTCGCACACAAAACGACAATGGCGAGCAAAACCAGATACTTGACCTTTTGCAGGTATCCGGTCAGCTTGTCCGGCATGTGCGGCAGCTTCTTTTTCGCCTTTTTCTGAACAAATTGGGACAGCGCATATACCGCATCGCCAAACGCGCCGAAGGCGCAGGCATAGCCGCAGAAAAACCGGCCGCAGACAATGGTATACAGACATATCACCACGAGTGTCGTGAAAAACGAACCGTATGAAATCGGGTCCTTTGCGCCGACTGCCGCCGCCATTTCCTTGACGCCGGAAAAGCACGAAGTGTACACGGACGGTGCGAGCAGAAAAAACGCCAGCTGAATCACGGCACGCACGCGGCGGCGCAGCTTGACGCGCTGCATCGGATTCATCGGCTTTTTCTTTGCCGCCGCTTTTGATGCTGTTTGCGTGTTTGTCATGCTGCTGCGCCCTCCAATGCCTGTTGTACTGCCGTCTTAATGCCTGTCGAGGAGAATGTCGCCCCGCTGATGGTATCGACCTCCGGCGAATTGGCAGAAATCATGCTGTCGATGATGCCCTTTGCCTTATCCAAATACGCCGCGTCCTCATTCGCCGCATTGACAACGTCAATCGCGGTGATTTTTCCGCCGGACACCGTGACCTCTACGGACACTGTGCCGCCGAAGCCGTCGCCGCTGCCGGTGTATGTGCCGTCCGCGTAGCTGACTGCCCCGCCCTCTGCGGCGGCGTTTTTTGCCTGTGCCTCGGCAATCTGCTGTTTATTTTCGTCCTCTGCCGCCTGCCATTGCAGCGCATGTGCCTGATAGACACACAGCGCCACAACCGCCAGCACAAGACTGCCCAGTCTTGACCAAAAATCCAGATGTTTCAACAAATCAGCCCTCCGCCTTTGCCAGTGCCTGTTTGACAGCCTGCTTGATTGCCTTGGACGAGCAGGTTGCGCCAGTGACCGTATCTACGCCGTCAATGTCAGATGCCGTCTTGCCGGTCAGTTCCATCTTGACCGCTTTATCCGAGTATCGTTTGTTCTGCTTCGCATTGGAACCATATCCATTGGATGCGCTGAGCGATACGCCCGTCACTTTTCCGTCCCGTACCGTGACATCGACAATCAAATCATAGGCTTCAAAATCAAACTCGCCGTCTTCATCTGCAACAGGGGTGACTGTAGCCGTCTCGGTGTACGTCTTTCCCTCCGGTGTCGGCTCCGGTGTGTCCAGCGTATCCGGTGTCTCTTTCGGCGGGGTGTACTGTCCCGCAATCACCGCCTTGTTCAGTGCTTCCGTCAGTGCAGTCAAAATGCCCTTTGACGAATACGTCGCACCGGACACAGTGTCCACCACGTTGATATTTTTGCCGTTCTTGACCTTTTCCACGATTTCCATGGCATCGTTAAAATAGTCATCGTCCTGATCGTTCTTTTCGATGACGTCAACGCCCTTTAACGCGCCGCCGGACGCCGTGACCTTGAGCACAATGCGGCCGCTGCGGTAGCCGTATCCGATGCCGTAGAACTCGGTCTTGGTGTCGGTGTAGGTCTTTTCGTCCTTTTTGTCCTCGTCATCGGTGGTTGTGCCGCCGGTGGTCTGCGCCTTTTTGAGCGCATTTCTCACCGCAGAGATAATACCATTGGACGAGTAGGTCGCACCGGATACCGTATCCACATTGGTGGTCTGACCGGAAATAATTTTATTGACAATGCCGTTTTTCGCCTTGCCAAAATATGCCGCGTCATCGCTGCCAGAAACGTCAATGGTTTTGATTTTTCCGCCGGAAATGGTGACTTTCGCCGTCACCGTGCCCTTATAGCCCTTTCCGGTGCCGGTGTACGTGCCGTCTTTGTACGTGCCCGTATAGGTATCTTTATCCAGCTTGCTCGGAGAGGTATCGCCACCAGTTGTGCCGCCGCTGCTCGGCGTCTCGGACACCGTACCGCCCGCCGCCTTGGTCAGCGCGTTCTTGATGGCATTCAAAATGCCGTTGGACGAATAAGTTGCGCCGGACACCGTGTCCACGCCGTTCGGGCTCTGCTTGGCAAGAACCTTGGCGATGAGCGTTTTTGCCTTGCTCAGATACGGTTCATCGTTGCCCGGTGCGGAAACGACGCTGATGCTCGCAATCTTGCCGCCGGAAATCGTCACGCTGACCGTAATATTGCCGCGGAAGCCTGCCGCAGAGCCGGTATAGGTGCCGTCTTTGTACGTGCCGTCCTGAAACGCATCGGAGGAAGTGCTTCCCGCCGCATTGCTCGCCGCACCGCCGTTGGATGTCTCGGTCACTGTGCCGCCGGACGCCTTGGTCAGCGCGTTTTTCACGGCGTTGATGATGCCGTTAGAGGAATAGGTCGCACCGGACACCACATCGACATCCGGATTCTGCGCCTCAATGATCTTTGGAATAATTGCCTTTGCGCGCGAGAAGAAGGACGGCGTCTCTCCCGAAGCGGACACTACCTCAATGGCAGTAATCTTTTTGTTCGCAATGGTCACGCTGACGGTAACATCACCGCCGTAGCCCTGTGCCGTGCCCGTCCACGTGCCGTCCTGCCAAGAACCGGCATCCGCCGCCGCACCGGCAGAACCGGAGCCAAGATTGGCCGCCTGTGCCTTGGATGTCAGCTCCGGAACGTCTTCCAGCACCGCGCCGCCGGAGGCAACGCCCCATGCCGCCAGTGCCGCGACAGCAATGCCCGGTATCAGTCGGCGGGCAATGGCATCTACAGATTGATTGTAAAAGATACGCATGTTTTGCCTCCTTGCGTGGTGAAACGTTTGGTTGTTACAATGGGATATTATTTTTCGATGGTATGCACCTGCTCGGCGGAAACGCTGTCCGGTGAGAAATTACCGG
>JABLTN010068060.1_pt1 | contig 20177 bp, 20 predicted proteins | sample 7160141 | NCBI WGS metagenome assembly JABLTN01 (sample SAMN14651226, study PRJNA627086) | human gut metagenome | isolation source: feces | host: Homo sapiens | reverse complement strand
GACCGCAGAGATATTATCCTGCTGTCCTATTTCCTCGATATGTCCGACGCTGAAATTGCAAATGTGCTGAACATGGTGCGCCGTTCCGTTGCCTATCGCAGGACAAGCACCCTAAAGCTGCTGAAAAACCTGATGGGAGGAGAAAACAGATGACAAGTCAATCGAAGAATAACCGTCTGTTGCCGCTGACCGTCATTGAAGCGGCTGCTGGCGGTGACGTGGAAGCGATCAACGCCGTTCTGAAACACTATGCAGGGTACATAGCCCGTCTGTCGATGCGTGAGCTTTACGACGAGTACGGAAATCCCCATCTTTGCGTGGATGAAGAACTTCGGCGCAGGCTGGAAACGAAACTCATTACCAAACTGCTCACATTCCGCGTGAGATAACTGACGCCTGACAGAAACGTGTCCCCCCTTTCCTCGTTTCTGCCTGATGCTCCTTGACAAATATGCCCGCAAGAGAACGGCGGCGCATCATAGGCAAAACGGGTACGTTCCTTTTGCGCCGAGCTGGGCGGCTGGTACGCCATGACGTATATCCGAGAGGATATGCCGAGCGACAAATACCGCGCCGTAAAGCAAGTGTGGCAGCTTGCAGGCGACGACGCGCAAAACACATAATGATACGACCTTACAGCCACAGTCCGAGCGTTCAAAGCGTCGCAGGCGATGGGTAGGGCTGCACGAGAACCGTGCGGGGGGTGAAACTCCCTTGGAGCTGCGCCAGCAGCCGTCCGTTTTGTCATTCCCTTTTGTAGTTATTTCGTTTCCCATGAAAGGGGGATTTGTTTCTATGGAAACAACCATGAAGAAAACAACGTCCCCGATTGTACGCGAGTACAAGATCGGGGATATAACGTATATCGTCAAGGCCGTCATCAAAGACGGCGCGAAAGAGGACGCCGTGACAAAGGTGCGCCGCCTGATTCAGAATGACTTGCGGGGTAAAAAAGTTACAAATAATTTTGAACCCGCCTAATGACGGCGAGCGAGATCCCTGGTATAATATAAATAACCTGTTTGTCCGGCTGCCGGAATAGGAGGCAACATGAAAAAGCAGCCCGACAAAATCACCGCATATTACTACCGTGCGGCGAACAAACAAACAGACCTGAACCTTGACAATCAAATGCACCTACTTTTGAGCCATGCACAGGAAAACGGAACGGACACCTATATGTTCTTCGTGGACAATGGGTACAACGGCCTGACCGCAGAGCGTCCGGCATTTCAAAATCTGCTTGCAGCAATCCATGAGAACCGCGTGCAGAAAATCGTTGTCGTATCGCTTGACCGACTTTACCGCAGCTATCTTGCAGCGTTGCAGTTCCTTGATGATATGGAGCAGCGCGGTATTTCGATTTGCTCCATTACAGACGGCGATCTACCCCTTTGCCGAGAACTATATCACGGCATTGTCAACGCCTACCGCAGTTCTTCCGAGAAAGGCGGTGAATGCAGATGACGGGATTTACCTTTCAGAGCTTGAAGCCGCAGGACAGTTTAAGCAATGAGCTTCGCAGCGTGATCCGCGATAATGTTTTGCAGTTCTACACCAAGGGGCTATCTATGGAAGCAGAGGAAGAAGGTCTGACCGCTCTGTATGAGCGCCTTTCGCAGGAAGATAAGCTGGATGGTGAAAGTAACTCCATAGCGAACCAGAAGAAGATTCTGGAACGCTACTGCAAGGATCACGGGATTACCGCCTACCGCCATTATGACGAGGACGATGGTTATTCCGGCACAAACTTCAACCGTCCGGGCTTCCAGCGTATGCTTGCCGACATCAAGGCTGGGCGGATCAAGCGTGTCATTGTAAAGGACATGAGCCGCTTCGGGCGCGATTATCTCCAAGTGGGAATGTATACCGATGTTGTTTTCCCGGAGTTTGGCGTTCATTTCATTGCCGTCAATGACGGCGTGGACAGCACACGCGGCGAAAGTGAGTTTACCGCGATCCGCAATGTGTTCAACGAAATGTATGCCCGCGATACCTCTAAGAAGATTCGCGCTACATGGCAGAGCAAAGGCAAGTCCGGCGAGCATTTGACGACCATTCCGCCCTATGGGTATATGAAAAGCCCGGAGGACAAAAAGAAATGGATCGTCGATGAAGAAGCCGCAGCCGTCGTACAGAAGATATTCTCCCTGTGCGCGTCCGGCAAAGGCCCCACGCAGATTGCTAAATGGCTCAAACAGCAGCAAATCTTGAACCCAACCGCCTATTGCCATGCGAAAGGTCTGCCGACCAGCAACAAGCCGACAGCAGACCCGTACAAATGGACAAATGAAACGGTTTCCCGCATTTTGGAGCGCGTAGACTATCTGGGGCATACAGTAAACTTCAAGACCACAAAGAAGTCCTACAAGAGCAAGAAGAAAATCTGGAATGATCCTGAGAATTGGGTGATCTTCGAGAACACCCAGCCGCCGATCATCGAAGAAAGCGTGTTCCTGATTGTTCAGAACATTCGCAAGGCGCGTCGCCGTCCTACCAAGATGGGTGAAATGGGTATGTTCTCCGGGCTTCTGTATTGCGCAGAGTGCGGCGGCAAAATGTATCAATGCCGCGCTACCAACTTTGCGGAGAACCAGAAATACTTCATCTGCTCCACCTACCGCAAGGGCAAGGATCTCTGCACGACCCATTCTATCAAGAATGTCGTGCTGCATGAAATTGTTCTGCGAAATCTGCGGGAAGCAATCTCCTATGTTTCAGAGCATGAAGCGGAGTTCATTCAGGACGCTGCCGAGAGCGATATGCGGGACAGAGATGCAGAGTTTGTTCGGAAGCGTGAAACGCTGGCAAAGGCAGACACGCGGATTGCTGAGCTTGACCGCATTATCTCCCGACTGTATGAGGACAACGTGATCGGTAAGCTGTCAGACGAACGGTTTATCAAAATGTCCCATGACTATGAGCTGGAACAAAGCAACCTGAAATCAATGGCAGAAGTCTTGCGCAAGGATCTGAAGCAGCAGGAGCAGCAGAAAACCAATGTCAAGGCGTTTATCGCTGCCGTGAAGAAGTACACGGATTTGCAGGAGCTTGACGCGGCTGTTCTCCGTGCTTTCATTGACAGAATCGAAGTTTCCCATGTTGATAAGAAATCCAGAACGCGGGAAATCACCATCGTCTATAACTTCATCGGTGCATTTGACTTCACACGGGCAATCGAAAATGCCCGCAACACAAGTAAAAAAGAGCAAAGAACGGCATAGCCGTTAAGCTACACCGTTCCTTGCTTCAATGTTTTCCTAAGTCACCGCCGCATCGGGGCGGCTCTGTTTTTATGCAGCTAAGGCTGTCTTTGCAGCGATGCCGCAATGGCCCTGGCGGCTTCTACCGTCAGATGTGCGGCAGTTGAAAATTCCTCCGAATGGACCCGGCGGAACATGCCCACCACGCCAATGGTATACCGTACTCGCCCTTCGGCATCGGCTATAGGCGCTGCAATGGCGCGCAGGCCAATCCGGTGCTCGCCATCTTCAATGGCATAACCGCGTTCCCGCGTAGCAGCCACATCAGCCTGGATTTGCTCCGGGGTGGTGTGGGTATGGGGGGTGTAGGCGACCGGCTCGCCGCGGCACACCTGCCGCATAGCATTCTCATTCCACGCCAGGAACACCTTGCCCTGGGCGGTGCAATGCAGCGGCATACGGGTGCCGGGCGCTAATGCGACACGCAGCGGGTTGGGGGCTTCGGTGACCTCCAGCAGCAGGGCATCGGTGCCATCCAGTGCCGCCAAGAATGCGGTCTCGCCTGCCCGATTGGCCAGGCCTTGCAGGAAGGGCCGACTGATGGCGGTAATGTTCCGGCTGCCGCTGGCCGCACACCCCAGTTCAAACAGGTGTAGCCCCAGTCCGTAACAGCCATCCTCAGCGGATTGTTCTACCAACCCGGTTTCCCGCAGGGTGGAGATAATGCCGTGCAGGGTGCTTTTGGGCAGCTCCGTGCGCCGCGCAATCTCCCGCAGCGGCATGGGCGTGCCAGCCTCCGCCAGGATCTCCAGGATTCTGACCGCTTTTTCAATTGATTGTACCCGTCCGCCTGCTTCCAGCATGTGTGTGTTCGCCCTCCCGTTTATCTTATAAGAGAATAATGCTTAGCTTATATTATACTGCTTTTTCGCATAGGTTACAAGTCGGTTTGCACGGAAATGGGCAAAAAATATTTGATAATGCAGCATCGAAGCATAGAAGCATCCGGCCATCGTAAAATGGCCGGATGCTTCTATCAAAGTTTTGTTTACGCGGCAGCCTTTACTTCTACGGTGCCAATGGAGTTGGCTGCCAGAGCATTGTAGGCATCTTCGCTCAGGGTGGTGTGGTAGAACAGCTTGAAGTACTCGGTCACCTCGGCCTGCAGATCATAGTCGGCAGTCTCCGGATAAAGCAGCTTGGCCATCCACATCATACCCAGCATCCGCTGAACGCTGGGGGGGAAGCCCATCCAGTTGTAGGGACCGATGGGCACTTCGTAGTAGGTGCCGTTCTTGATGGCGTTGACGCCCTGCCAGGCGGGATCCTCACCAACGGTAGCGTATACGCTGCCGGGGGCAAACAGAATCACATCAGGATTCCACTTCAGGATCTGCTCAATATCAACCTCGTTGCCGGTGCCCTTGGAGGAGGGGGATTCTACAACTGCCAGGTTGTTGGAAAGCAGGTCAATGATCTCGGCATGGTAGCTGCCCTTGGCGATGACATTTTCGCCCTTATCACCCAGGCAGTACAGCAGGTTTACCTTCTTTACACTCGCGGCGATCTCATTGGTGCGGTTATAAATCTTGTCGCAGTACTCACCCAGGGTGTTGCCCTCGGTCTCCTTGCCCAGCAGGGTGCCCAGGGTGCGGTAGGTATCCCCCATGCTGCCGGTGTAGCAGTCAATGTGAACGAAAGGAATCCCGGTCTGCTCCTGCAGAGCGTTCAGGTCATCGGCCATGCCGTCCTTCTGCTCGCCTACATCAATAACCACCTCGGCACCGGATTGCAGCAGGGTTTCCAGGTTCAGCTCTCCCTTGCCGCCGTACAGCTGGCCCAGCAGAGGCAGATTGTAGTACTCATCGGGGATCAGCCCCTTGGCCTCATCCGCCCAGCCGTTGGCGATACCGACCATCATTTCGGGAGCGATGGCGAATACCACGATCTGGGCCAAAGGACCGGAAATGGCGATCTTACTAAGATTGGCGGGCAGGGTCACTTCGCGGCCCAGAGAGTCGGTGAAGGTACGGGTGGTCGGCTCGGGATCGGGGGTCGGTTCATTGGGCTGCCCACAGCCAGTCAGCGCCAGGGTGGCGATCATCATGATTGCCAGCAGAACGCTAAGCATTTTTTTCATGTCTTTTTCTCCTTTTGTTCATTCTTTTTGGATTTTATAACTCAGGGATATCCCTGCTGTCGAATTGGATAATGCCCATTACCTTAGGCTGCGGCAGGTACCATGGGAATTCAGTATCCCCGGTGGCGGTCAGCCGCGCGCGTACGGCTTCTTCGGTCACGGCAGCGCCGCTCCGCTCGTAGATCTCAAAAAAACGACAGGCGTCGTCCAGACTCCGGAAAGGCTGTCCCATTTCCAGCGTCAATGTTTCGCCGGTATGGGGGATGCCGTACCCCTCCAGCAGCGCCATGGTGTCGGCGTAGCTTTCGTGGCCCATCTTCTGCTTGCCCAGCGAGAAGCGATGCTCGCTCCAGCCCTTTTTGATGATGATAACGGGTCCACAGCACTGCTCCTTAGCGATGCGCAGCGCTTCGTTCCCAGTGCCAAAGAAGCAGAATACCATGGCATCATAGGGCTCATCGGGCGGCAGCTCCGCTATCTCACCGCAGCGGATATCTACATTCTTGATTTTTTCTTTATCGCAATTTGCGGCCAGAACCGCCAGTGCCTCCGGGCTTACATCTACCGCCGTTACTTGTCGGCAGTAGGGGGCCAGCTGCAGGCTGAGGTACCCCAACCCACAGCCCGCATCACACACATGGGCGTTTTCGGGCAATCGCTTGGCAAGGTATTCCGCCAACAAATGGTGGTAGTCGCTGTGTTCGCTGGCATCCCGCAAAAAGCGGATCATATCTTCATTCCAAATAAACATCAGTCATCCTCCTTCAGCAGCGGAACGATCAACCGTCCTTCTTCCGCTTCCGCCAGGCGGGTTTTGATGCTATAAAGAGTCTCCAGCAGTTCAGGGGTTATGACCTTCTCCGGAGTACCGTCAGCGCAAATCACGCCATCGTGCAGCGCCAGGATGCGGTCCGAAAAAAGCAGTGCCTGCTGCGGATTGTGGCTGGAAAGCAGGATGGTATACCCCTGCCGGGCCAACGCCCTTACCCGCTGCATCACCCGCAGCTGGTTGCCGTAGTCCAGGCTGCTGGTCGGCTCATCCATGATGAGCAGCTCAGTCTGTTGGGCTAGTGCCCGGGCAATCAGCACCAGCTGCTGCTCGCCGCCGGAAAGTCTGCCGTAGCTGCGGTTCTCCATGTCCGCAATCCCAACCTGTGCCAGGGCTTCTCGTGCTATGGCCACTTCCTTGGCGCCGGGGCTTTGCAGGCCCCGTACCCGGTGTGTGGTGCCCATTAGTACCATCTCCAGCACAGTATAGTGGAAGGCAGGGGTATGGGTCTGCGGGATATAGGCCACCTTGGCCGCGATCTCCCGCGGCTGCATGTTTTTTACCTCTCGGCCCTCTATGGTGATGCTGCCCTGGTAGCTGTGGTACAGCCCCAACAGGCAGCGGAACAGCGTACTTTTTCCGGCGCCGTTGGGTCCCAGCACCGCGATCAGCTGCCCTTTTTGGGCAGCAAAATCCATCCCATGCAGAATTTCATTTTTTCCGTAGGAGAAGCGCACGCCCTTGGCTTCTATGGCAGGGTAGCTCATACGCCGCCTCCTTTCTGATGCATCAGGTAGATAAAGAACGGCGCACCGATAAAGGCGGTCAGAATACCGATGGGGATCTCCACCGCCAGCAGGTTCCGGCTGATGTTATCCACCAGCAGCAGGAAAGTGGCCCCGAACAGCATCGAAGCCGGGAGCAGCTTGCGGTAGTCATTGCCGATATACCGGCGGCACAGGTGGGGGATGACCAAACCCACCCAGCCGATCAGACCGCAGACCGAAACCGAAGCGGCGGTGACCAGCGTGGCGCATACCACTACAATCAGCCGCAGCAGGGCGGTATTGATCCCCAGCGCGCGGGCTTCTTCCTCGCCCAGGGTCAGCAGGTTCAGCCGCCAACGGATCAGCAGCAGCGGGATAAGCCCCAGCGCCATCGGCAGGATTGCAAAGCGGATATCCACCCCGCGGGTGCCGGAAAGACTGCCCATCAGCCAGTAGGTGATTTCCGGAAGCTTACTGCCGGGGTCCGCCACCAGCTTGATGTAGGAAGTCCCTGCCGAAAAGAGCGAGCTGACCATAATACCGGCCAAAATCAAGTTAACAGTTTTCTGCCCCGGGGCACGCTGACCGATCACAAAGACCAGCAGCACCGTAAGCAGGCTGAAAAAGAAAGCGTACAGGGTGATCATAGCGGAGGAACGCCCATGCAGAATGGCCAGTGCCGCGCCAAAGCAGGCACCGGTGGAAGCACCCAGCAGATCGGGGGCCGCCATCGGGTTCTGGAAAACGCCCTGGTAGCATGCACCGGCGGAAGCCAGGCAGCAGCCCACCAGACAGGCCATAATAATGCGGGGCATCCGGATATTCAGCACGATGGTTTCCATTACGGAGGGCCAGGTCACAGGCACGGCAAACAGCCGCTCGGCGGCAAAGCCAAAAGGCTTACCTACCCAGTTTACCAGGGCGGTCAGCACCCGCTGCAGTCCCTCGGCCATCAGCCCCAGGAACTGCCCCAGTGTAAGGGATACCCCATACCGCCCCAAAAAGAAGGACCCCCAAAAGACCGCCAGCAGCAGGGCGGCCAAGGCCCACAGCCGGGCAGCGCCGCCTGTGGAACGATCCTTTTTCAGTTGTTTGGCAGGGGTGGTCATATAGTTGCTCTCCTTGTGGGCTATCTTTTACCTTAGCTATAAAATATCCGAACTAATTTTGCAATGAAAAATTATAATTTCATAATTTAATAAGATGCGATCATCTCATTACAGAATAATGGCACTGATAATTATAGCCCCCGCGCGTGGCGGGGGCAATGATTATTATTCGGCATTAGCGAAATATTATTCGGTAATTCAGAATTATATACTTTTCCTCCGAATATCTTATTTCGTCGCCTGCCGGAATTCCTTTTTTCCGTAGAAGAACAGCGCCAAAGCGCCGGGCCCTACATGGGCACCGGTCATCGGCTCGTAGCAGGCATTAATGATGTTCTTCGGCGGGTGGTTGCGGTTCAGCAGTGCAATCAGCGCTTCCGCGTCCTCGGGGCAGTCGCCGTGTGCAATGCCAATAGTCTCGCATTCGGCATGTTCCACATAACGGTCATATTGTTCCGCCATCAGCTCAATGGATTTCTTCCGACCCCGCACCTGCGCAAAGCATACAATTTTCCCTTCCGGGTCCCCCTTCAGCAGCGGCTTTATCTGCAAAACGGTGCCCACGGCAGCCTTCAGGTTGCTGATGCGCCCGCCTTTTTTCAGGTATTTCAGGTTATCCACGGTAAAGACCTGGCACATGTTATGGCGGCCTTCCAGCAGGCAATCGGCCGCGGTATCGATATCCACCCCTTCGGCCCGGTATTCCACCGCCTTCAGCACCTGCAGCCCCTCTCCCAGCGAAGCCGAAAGGGTATCCACCAGCCGTATTTTCCGTTCCGGGAATTCCTCCCGCAGTGTGGCGGCGGCCACCTCGGCGGAAGCATAGCTGCCGCTGATGCCGCTGGACATCCCCACAAACAGAATATCCCGTCCCTCCCGCAGCAGCGGGGTAAAACCGTCAATATACCGCTGCGGCTCCACCAGCGAGGTGGTCACATCGGTTCCGGCCCGAATCATATCATAGTAGGCGTGCCCATCAAATTGCTCCAGGCTGGTCACCCGGTGCTCCTCCCCATTATAATAGAAGGAAAAGGGGATCAATCCCACCCCAAGTTCCTCCAGCAGGGAGCAATCTAAATTGGCGGCAGTATCGGTAAAGATTTCGTACAAGATGTAAAACCCTCTTTCATCTAATATGCTTCATTAGATTACAACATTTTTATAATCATGTCAAGCTGTAATATTCATCACAAATTCTTGCGGGCACCTTTCCTATGTGGTATAATATCGCCAAAAGAGAGGTGTGCTGCCGTGAACTTTGATAAAGATCTGGTAGCGGGCAAGCTGCGTCGCTGGGACCGCTACCTCAACCGCTATCATCTTCCCGCTTGGGAGGAGATCCCGGATATCGGGCTGTATATGGAGCAGGTCGTTACCCTGCTGCGCGGCTATCTTGATTATCTTCCCCCTGAGCTCAAGGAGGAGGAGGCTGTCACTGCCGCTGCCATCAATAACTATGTGCGCACGCGCGCCATGCCCGGCCCCGTCAAAAAGCGCTATTACCGACTGCACCTGGCCTACCTCATTATGATTTGCACCCTCAAGCAGGGGCTCGGTATCTCACTGGTGCAGCGGCTCATCCCGTCGGAGCTCACCGAGGAGGAACTGCGTCCCATCTACACCGAGTACATCGGGCGTCACAGCCTGGCCGCCGTTTATTTCACCCGGGAGGTGCGCGCCGCCTGCGCTACCATTCTCAAGCATGAGGACGAGGAGCCGTCCATGCTGGATACCGATCGGGTGGAGGACATCATCGCCACGGCTGCGATTATTGGTGGTTTCTCCCGCCTGCTGGCGGAGAAGCTCCTGCTGCTGGAAGGCCACACCGTAGAAGATGGCGGCAGCCTGGAACTTCTCCCGTAAAACCGGGCACAATATACCCCATAAAGAAACCCGCAGCAGCCCCATGACTCCTGCGGGTATTCTCGCCCAAAGATCAATTTCAGATTTTTCAAAAAAATTTGCTCTCCGGCGCAACCAAACCTTCTCACTTGTTGTCTATATGGGTGAGGGCACCGATCCGGGAGCGGGAAAGGAGTGCCCGATGGAGGACGAAAAGATCATCGAGCTTTACTGGCAGCGCAGCCCGCAGGCCATCGATGAAACTTCCCGTAAATACGGGGCATACTGTATGCGGCTCTCCATGAATATTCTGATGAACCGGGAAGACAGCGAGGAAAATGTCAATGACACCTACCTGCGTACCTGGAATGCCATCCCGCCGCAACGCCCGCAGTTTTTCGCGGCGTTTCTCGGGCGCATTGCCCGCAACCTGGCCCTGAACCGCTATAAAGCCCGCGCGGCCGAAAAACGGGGCGGGGGAGAAGCGGCCCTTTCGCTGGAGGAACTGGCGGAATGCCTGCCATCCGGCAGCGAGCCGCAGGATGAGGCCGAAGCCGCTGTGTTTTCCCACCTTCTCAGCGAATTTTTGCGCACCGAAAGCGAGGAGGCCCGCCGGGTGTTCCTGCAGCGATATTTCATGTGCTGCCCAGTCGCGCACATCGCCGACCACTTTGGATTTTCCGAAAGCCGTGTCAAATCCATGCTGCTGCGTACCCGCACCCGTCTGGCAAAATATCTTGAAAGCGAGGGATGGACCAAATGAAGCATGAAGCACTGGCGTCCGCCGTCACCGCCATTGATGACGACCTGCTGCAGGATGCTATAACGGTACCGCCCATTCCCCGCCGTCCGGCCTTTGGCCGCTGGGGCGCCATAGCGGCAGCCCTGCTGCTGGTATTTGGCATCTCGGTGCTGTGGCAGCAGTCCGGCACGCTCCGCCTTTCGGTGGGGAATACCATCATCGGCAGCCAGCCGGTGCCGGCCATAACGGAAGCCGTCCCACGCACCGCCGCGGAGCCCGCGCTCTATACCCTTGGCAGCCTGGAAGTCCCCCTGACCCTTTCCGGCCGCGGGGAATGGCAGCTTTCCACAGACGATGGCGAATTGCGGATCACCCAGGGAGATGCCGTTTCCGCCTGGAGCGGCACCCAACAGGGCCGCGGGGCCTGTGCCGTTCTTTGGGCCATCCCGCAGCCCACGGCGGGGGAAACCTACCGCCTTACCCTCAATGCGCAGACAATGACCCTTTCTCAAAATGAGCAGGGCGTCTGGATGATACAAAAAGCTTTATAAAAGAAGGAGAAATTGTAGCATGAAAAAGATCATTTCCATTCTGCTGGCAGCCGTAATGGTGCTGGCCTTCGCCGCTTGCGGCAACAATTCCGGCAATAACGGCGGCAATGACGCGGCCGTCACCGATCCGCTGGAGGTTCTCAGCAAGACCTGGAGCAGCCTGCCCGAGGAGGATAAATTCCCGGCCTCCGGCGGCGATAACGGCAGCCCCGTGGATGACAAGCCCGGCAAATTCGATATTTCCGATACCGATAATCTGGATTATATGCTGTCTTTCCCAGCCGGCAGCGTCGACCTCATTGACAGCGCCGCCTCTCTCACCCACATGATGAATATGAACACCTTCACCTGCGGCGCTTATCATGTCAAAAATGCAGCCGATGCCAAGACCCTGGCCCAGGCCCTGCGTGACAGCATCCAGTCCCGCCAGTGGATGTGCGGATTCCCTGATAAGCTGGTTGTCATCACCATAAATGAGGTGGTTGTTGCCATGTACGGTAATGAGGAGCTCATCAACAGCTTCCGTGATACCCTCACCGCTTCCTATCCCGCCGCCGTCATCGATTTTGACGAAGCCATCCAGTAATCGTTTCGGGGGGATCAGCTTATGCTGTTTTCAAGCATCCCGTTTCTCTACTACTTTCTGCCGCTCACGCTGCTGTGCTATTTTTTGGCGCCGCGCCGGGCAAAAAATGCCGTTCTGCTCCTCTTTTCCCTTGTGTTCTATGCGTGGGGCGAGCCGAAATATGTCCTATTCATGGTTGTATCCATTCTGCAGGGCTATTTCTTTGGGCGGCTGGTAGAAAAATATCGTATCAGCAATCCCCGGCGGTCAAAGCTCTTTTTGACCGCCTCGGTCCTTTTCAGCCTGCTGCTTTTGGGCTACTGCAAGTACGCCGATTTCTTCATCCGCAGCTTCAATGCCGTGACCGGCCTTTCGGTGCCGCTTCTGCGGGTGGCGCTGCCCATTGGCATCAGCTTCTACACCTTCCAGATCCTCAGTTATGTGGTGGATGTCCACCGGGGCACCGTGGCCGCCCAGCGCAATCTCATCGACCTCGGCACCTATATCGCCATGTTCCCGCAGCTCATCGCGGGGCCCATCGTCCGCTATGCCGATATCGAACCCCAGCTTAAGGAACGCCACTCCACCCCGGCCATGGTCGCCGCAGGCGCGCAGCGCTTTGTGCTGGGCCTGGGTAAAAAGGTCCTCATCGCCAATGTGCTTTATCAGCTTATCACGGTGTATAAGGCTACCACCCAGCCCTCGGTGCTGTACAGCTGGATGTACGCCGCGGCCTATATGCTGCACATCTATTTCGATTTTTCCGGTTACAGCGATATGGCCATCGGCCTGGGGAAAATTTTCGGCTTCACCTTTGCCGAAAACTTCAATTATCCCTATATCTCCCGCAGCGTCACCGAATTTTGGCGGCGCTGGCACATGAGCCTTGGCTCCTGGTTCCGGGATTATGTCTATATCCCCATGGGCGGCAACCGGGTGGCCCCGGCCCGCCGCTACCTCAATATCCTCGTGGTATGGATGCTGACCGGTCTTTGGCATGGCGCCGATTGGAACTTTGTCCTGTGGGGCCTGTTCTTCGCTGTGTTCCTCATCCTGGAAAAAGGTTTCCTCTTAAAGCCCCTGCAAAAGCTCCCCGTCCTCAGCCATCTTTATACCCTGCTGCTGGTCGCGGTCAGCTTTGTCATCTTCGATAGCGCCGGCCTTTCGGAAGCCGCCGCCCACCTGGGCCGCATGTTTGGGGCGGGCGGGGTGCCGCTTGCCACCGGCGAAGCGCTTTACTACCTCGGCAGCTATGCCGTCACCTTCATCATCGCCGTCATCGGCGCTACGCCCTATCCCACCCGCTGGATGAATCGCCTTTCCGAAGGCCCCAAAACCGGCCGGGTGCTGGCGGTTGTGGCCCCTGTGGCCTTGATGGCCCTGTTGGCGGTCGTCACTGCCTACCTGGTGGATGGCTCATTCAATCCGTTCCTCTATTTCCGCTTTTAAGGAGGTGCCGCTGTGGAAAACAATAAGACCCGTATCATTCTCACCATTGCGGTGTTGGGGGTATTTTTGGCGGCGTTCACCCTTTGGACTGTTTTTAAGCCCGCCGATGCCGCCTCCGATGCGGAGCGCCGCTCCCTGGCGCAGCTGCCTGACCTCACCGGCCAGTCGCTGTTTTCCGGCACCTTTGCCGATCGCTTTGAGGACTACGCCACCGATCAGTTCCCGCTGCGGGATGAATTCCGCACGCTCAAAGCACTTACCGCCACAGGGCTGCTGCGCCAGCGGGATAATAACGGCCTGTACCGGGTGGGAGATCATCTGGCCAAGCTGGAATACCCCATGAATACTGCTTCCCTTGACCATGCGGCGGAGCGCTTCCGGTATCTCTACGAAGCTTACCTGAAGGACGCCGGCAGTCGGGTGTATCTGTCCCTCATCCCGGATAAAAACTACTTTATGGCCGCGCCCAATGGCTACCCCTCCATCGATTACGAGCAGTTTGCTGAGGAACTGCAAAGCCGCACCGGCTATATGCAGTATATCGATATCTTCGATCTGCTGGAGTTGGAGGACTACTACCGCACCGATGCCCACTGGCGGCAGGAGAAGATCCTGGATGTGGCTGCCCGGCTGGCGGGTGGCATGGGCGTGGAGCTTACCGGCAGCTACACCAGAAAAACGCTGGAAAAGCCCTTCTATGGTGTTTACTACGGCCAGGCCGCGCTGCCCATCGCCCCGGAGGAGATGAACTATCTCACCGGCGGCGCCATCGATACCGCCGCGGTCTATAATTACGAAACCGATACCGAGGGCGGTATCTACGATGCGGAAAAGGCCGCGGGCCGTGATCCATATGAGATGTTCCTTTCCGGCTCCGTGTCGCTCCTGCGCATCGAAAATCCGCAGAACACCTCCGGCCGCCGGCTGGTGATCTTCCGGGATTCCTTTGGCAGCAGCATCGCACCGCTGCTGGTGGAGGGCTATTCCTCCGTTACGCTGGTGGATATCCGGTATCTCGCCTCCAGCCGGCTGGGCGGCTTTGTCGATTTTACAGGCTGCGATGTGCTGTTCCTGTATAGTGCCGGCGTCCTCAATAACAGCTCCACCCTAAAATAAGCCAAAGAGCCGCTCCTTTTGGGAACGGCTCTTTTCATTTTTTGTATTTATGCGCTCTTTTTCTCCCGTCGGGCCCGGTAAATGGCCCGGACCGTCAGCAGCACCACAGCCGCCGCCAGCAGATTGATAAGGCCGGAGACCACCGGATAGTACCAGCTGGCGGCTTCTGCACCGCCCAGCACCTGCCACAGCGGGGCCAGCCAGCCATGCAGCCCCAATACCACTGTCCACCCCAGTGCCAGCGGGGTGTATTTCTGCCAGCGGGTGTGCCGCAGGGCCAGCACCACATACAAGATAAGAACCGCCCACAATGCCCAGGAGATCAATAGCCCAATTCCGAAATACTCCGACTGGTAGACGATCGGGTTGATCACGCTCCCCAGGCTTACACCGCCAAACCAGCGCTGCGCGGGCAGCAGGATTGCCAGTAGCGTCCCGCCTATAATGATCCGCCCGGCATACCGCCGCAGCGTCAGGCACAGCACCGCGCAGATCAGAAAGTACGCTGCCGGGATCAGCAGTGCCAAATTGAGCACCAGCGCCAGCGCTGCGCACAGCAGCCCCACCCCCAGCAGGATATATCCCACCGTTTTCTGCCCGCTGGGGGCCACCGGCTTCGCAATGACCGCATCCACCGGTATCTCCTCCGGGGCTTCGGCCGTTTCCTCCGGGGACTCTCCCTTTACCAGTTCATCCAGTGTGATATGGTACAGCCGGGAAAGCGCGATCAGCCGTTCTAGATCCGGCAGTCCGGCATCGGTCTCCCATTTGCTTACGGCTTGACGGCTCACGCCCAGTTGCTCCGCCAGCTCCCCCTGGGAAAGCCCCAGCTTCCCCCTGTAATATGCGATCCGTTCACCCAGTGTCATTTCAGCATCCGCCTTTCATGTTTTGTACCGCAAGAGTATCATGGGATGGGGGTGCTGTCGGCCAACCCCTCATGGATTTTTAGCAACCTTCCGTTGCCCCCCTCTGTTTGGAGGGCTTTCGCGCGTTTTCTTACCTATATTATATAGGAAACGCTCCGCTGGCTACTGCGGCCTTCACCAGGCAGTAGAAGAGCGGCGTGGATAGGACACAGAACAGCGTGGAAAGCAGACACACCCGTGCGGCCATATCCGCTTCCTCCCGGTAGGTGATGAAGAAGGTGCACAGCACCGCAGAGAGCGGCGCAGCAAAGCACATCACCACCGTCATCAGCGTCACCTCGGTAAAGTGGGTCCATCCGATCTGCTGGAGCAGGCACAGCACCGCCAGGGTATACAGCGGGGCGATAAACATCCGCAGAAAGGCGATGAACCACGCCTTGCCGTCCCGCAGCGCGTCGCCCAGCCGGGATTCCCCCAGTGTCGAGCCGATCAGCAGCATCGCCAGGGGGTTCACCAGGGTGGCCATCTGCGGTACCACCGCGTACAGTGCCGGGAATCGCAGGTCCAGCCGCAGCAGCGGGATGCCGCCGGGGCAGGGAAGCAGTCCCTGTGTCAGCCAGATGAAGAACCCCGCGAACATAGCCAGCATCACCGGCGTCAGGAACGCTTTTTTCAGATTTTGCTTCAGGCTGCCACCGGTCACCGCTGCCCCGCTGATGGAATAAAAGGCGTAGAGGTATAGCATCACCCGGAAGGCGATGGCCACCATGCTGGCGGAAAGCATCGATTCCGACGGATTTTCCCGGTAAATAGCCCGTAGAATAGGCATGGCGTATAGTGTCTGCTGCCCTATGGCAAAGCAGATGCCATATAGGTTGGCCTTCCGCCGGCCGTATTTAATAAAAATAAGCTGCGACAGCGCGATCATCGAAAGATACAGCGCAAAGGAGATCAGCAGGATCTGCACATTGCGCCGCAGCTCCCCGCGGGCAAAATCGGTCATAAAGGCATCAAAGGCCAGACACGGCACCGTCAGCTTCAGCAGCAGGGCATTCAGTACCGGACGGCTTTCCGCCTTCAGGATATTTTTCTTCCGCAGCCCCCAGCCGATCCCGATGGTCAGCATGGCGGCACAAAATACGCTCAAAAAGGATTGATCGGTCAGCAGCCCGGCCGCAGAGGATAACATAGGATCTCCACTCTCCCGTCACTTGGTATACCTTATTATAATAGGATCCCCCGGGCCGGGTGTCAATATCGCATTTCCGCAGGTTTCTGCCAGCCGCTGGCCCGCTCGTCATCTCCCGTTCTTTCCCGCAAAAATCACACAAATTTCACATCAAAACCCCTTGCATTCCGCCGTGGGAATGGGTATAATAAGCTTTCAACGATGGAGCGTCCGCCCCAGTCGATGAACCTTTTGAAACCCGTATTACGGAATACTTTAATTACAGGAGGAACATCTGACATGAATCTCGAAAAATACCTTGATATTACCCCCGAGCTGCAGGAAGCCATCAAGAACGGCGAGCCCGTTGTCGCCCTGGAAAGCACCATCCTCAGCCACGGTATGCCCTATCCGGAAAACCTCTCCTTTGCCGCAGAGGTGGAAAAAGAGATCCGGGCTTGCGGCGCTCACCCCGCCACTATGGCGCTCATCGGCGGCAAGATCAAAGTCGGTCTCTCCACGGAAGAGCTGGAGCTGATGTGCCGCGGCGAAAATGTCGGCAAGGTCTCCCGCCGCGACTTTGCCACCTACCTCGCCACCGGTAAGACCGGTGCTACCACCGTCGCTTCCACCATGATGTGCGCGGCTCTGGCTGGCATCCATGTATTCGCCACCGGCGGCATCGGCGGCGTTCATCGCCATGGTGAGGTCACCATGGATGTCTCTGCCGACCTGCAGGAGCTGGCCCGCACCCCCGTCGCCGTCATCTGCGCCGGCGCCAAGCAGATCCTCGATATCGGCCGCACGCTGGAGTACCTCGAGACTATGGGTGTCCCCGTCATCGGCAATGGCACCAGCGATTTCCCCGCCTTCTTCTGCAAAAAGAGCGGCTTCGGTGTGGATTACGCCGCCCAGAGCGAGGAGGAGATCGCTCGCATCATCAAGACCAAGCTGGAGCTGGAAATGCCCGGCGGCGTTCTCATCGGCAATCCCATCCCGGATGAATACGCCATGGATTTCGATTACATGGAGGGCATCATCACCAAGGCCCTGGAGCTGGCCGATGCCCAGCACATCCACGGCAAGGAGATCACCCCCTTCCTGCTGGCCCACATCAAGGAGTTGACCGGCGGCGAGTCCTTCGCCTCCAATGTCCAGCTGGCGCTCAATAATGCCCGCTGCGCGGCCCGTATCGCTGTTTCCCTGGCTAAAATGTAAAATAAGCGCGGAATCCCCCGGTAGCTTGCTGCCGGGGGAATTTTTTGCCAAATACCACCCCCGCATTTTGTGCGAGTCACCAAAAATTCTCAAAAAGGTTGACACCCCTGCCCAAAAGTGGTAGTTTATTCTTGCTATTCATATCCCCATGGGGATATTTTTGTGTTTGCGGAGCAAACACAACCCCACCTGCGGGAAAAATAAAAAAGAAGAGAGGTTTATTCTAATGAAAAAGTTTTTAAGCATTTTGCTGGCAGTTTTAATGCTGGCCGTCATGCTGCCCGTCACTGCAATGGCAGATGAGAGTTCCATTGATCTTGCTGAATTCATCAAAAGACTTGAGCAAGTCAAATATGATTTTGATGGGTCGACCAATGGCACCAAACTGACTGTTAAGTGGTCACCTGTAAGCGGTTGCTATGATACTCGCGAAGGCCACACTTGCACTGTAGGGAATGTTGTAGCTACTGCAAATACCCCCAAGCGTGTAAACAACCATCTGACACAGTTCCAGCTACTTGAGGGTAGTTCCACTGCTGTTACAGTTAAGAATGTCAAGTTTGTTTATGAACCTGCCGCCTTTACTGTTTGCATGAATAGCGGTTGGGCTGGCAGCTTTACCGCAGAGCAGGCTCCCGCCGGCCAGCTCTATTTCATGACCACCGGCGATGTGACCTTTGAGAATTGTGAATTCGAAAAGGTCGTGCTGACCACCTTTAACACCACCGGCACCAGCACCGTCAAGGATTGCTCCTTCAAGAATGTTTACAATAACTACGCTATCAAGGATATTCGTGGTGCCAATGTTTCCGTAACCGGTACGACCATCGAAAACTGCGGCGGTGGTATCATGGTTAGCTCCAATACAGCAGTCGATAAAGTTACCCTTACCGGCAACACATTTAAGGATGTTGATGTAGCAGGCACAGCTCCTGAAGGTAAAGTAGGTACTCGTGCCATCATTCAAATCGCTTCCAGCGGTACTTACACCGATGCGGACCTTGATTTTAGCGGTAACAGTGCCACCAATTGTGGTCCTGTTGTGCGCCAGCTGAACGAAAGCGCAGCAGGGAAAGTCAATGAGCAGGGCAGCAATCTTAAAGCAATGAGACCGGACGGAAAAGTATTTACAGATGACACAACAGTAAATGAAGAACCTCCTGCCCCTCCCACCCCTCCCACCGACGGCCCCGTCGTCATCATCACCCCCACCGAGGATACCCCCAAGACCGAGCCCGAGAAGAACCCCGCCACCGGCGCCAATGATGTCGTCGCCGCGGCCGTGGCCCTCATGGCCGTTTCCGCCCTCGGTGCTGCTGTCCTCACTCGCAAAAAATAACACATTCCCCTCTTTCGGGAGCCCCTTCGGGGGCTCCTTTTTCCTGCCATTTTACTGCAAATAAAAACCAACATTTAGTCAAATCACAGCCATATTTTCCCGCATTCGTAAATTTTCCGTGAAAAAAAGTGAATTATTAACCTTTCACCTGCAAAGAAGGGCCGTTTTTGCCGTATTAGTGGAGGGACTTTCGCCCCCGGCCCCTCCGGCATAAAATATCTTACACCCCACGAAAGGAGATCCCCCCATGAAAAAAATCTACCTCTCCCCGGAGCGCCGTCCCGCTCCCCACGGCCCCTACTTCGGCTATCCCACCCTCTTCGAGCACGATGTCACCACCTCCATCGCGCAAAAAACCGCCGCGGCCCTTACCCGCTGCGGCTTTTCGGTCAAAATGGCCCCGCCCGCGGCCACCGTGCGTGTCCGTGTGGCGGATGCCATTTCCTGGCAGGCTGATTACTACCTCCCCATCCACACCAATGCCAGCTCCGCCACCCCCAGGGAGGGCTCCGCCCGCGGCCCGGAGGTCCTGGCCTATGGCCAGCCCGGCGGCATCAGCTGGCGCGCCTGCCAAATGACCTACGAGGAACTCATGGCCATTTACCCGGCGGCTGCCACCCGCGGCGTCCGCCAGAATACCACCTTCTACGAGATCAACAGCACCCCCATGCTTTCGGTCTATCCGGAGCTTGCCTTCCACGATAATGGCGCCGATGCCCGGTGGCTGGTGGAAAACCAGGGCGCAATCGCCGAAGCCCTGTGCCGTGGGGTTTGCCGCTGGTTTGGGGAAAATTACACCGTCCCCGCCGGGGAGGACTGGCAGCAGCGCTACCTTTCCCTGCGGCAGTCCCTGCAGGCCCTGCTGGAGGAAAACCCTGCACAAATTTAGTGGGGAAATCTGCATTTCATGACAAAATCCATACATTTCATCTTTTTGGGTTGACTTTCACGCAAGGAAGTGCTATCATTTTTGTGTAAAACCCCTAGGGGTTTCATCTTTGCCGGGGGCAAAGATGATTTCTCCGTCGGGGAAAAAATGGGGCACACCCCGGAAAAAGAGAGGTATTAAAATGAAAAGATTTTTAAGCATTTTGTTGGCTATCCTTATGCTGGCCGTCATGCTGCCAATCACTGCGCTGGCGGCTGAACCAAGCGGTAGCATTGAGAGTGCTGGTATTACTCATGCTAACGGTGTCCTGAAGAACGCTGTGTCTGTTGATCTGAAGAATGTTAACTTTGAGTCCAGCGTACAGGTGCAGCTGTACCGCGGCGAGACCCTGCTGACCACTGCCACCTTGCAGGGAGTAAAGCCCGGCAGCTATGGTTTCCT
>JABLTN010082781.1_pt1 | contig 20192 bp, 24 predicted proteins | sample 7160141 | NCBI WGS metagenome assembly JABLTN01 (sample SAMN14651226, study PRJNA627086) | human gut metagenome | isolation source: feces | host: Homo sapiens | reverse complement strand
GTAACTTTAGCCGGAGCGACCTCCTTGACTTCGAGTTTACCCTCTGCAGAAACAGTGAACTCGTCAGAAACACTCTTGACGTAATTGGCTTCTGCGCCCTCTGGCAGAGCAACCAACTTTTCTTTCAGCGCAGTCGTAAAGTCCTCGGTAGAGAGCCCCTTACCATCTACCTTGTCAACTTTGTTGGCAATGGCAGTAGCAATAGCTTCGTTCATCTGCTCTGTGGTGGAATAATTGTCGAGGTTTACACTCACATCATCCAGACGAACAACTTCGGTATCTACCTTTGCGTAGATATCGTAGAAGCCAGTGTCGGCATTCATCACGAGATAGAGAACATTATCCTTGGCTTCAGAAGCCGCAGGAACTGCATCAACCTTCGTGAAGCTGGCATGACCGGTCTCGGCGATAGCCGTCTTGATTGCCTCCGCGATTGCAGTAGCGGTCATAGCATCAGTGATACCATAACCTTCAAGTGTGGTAGCCTTATCAGCTTTACCAGTCTGGAGGTTTTGAATGTCCTGTGTATGACCAGCGACGGTATCAGCCAGACCGGAAACTGTGCTGGTATCGGGTGTGTACCACTCAATAGCAGTACCAGCCGCATTGATGCGAGGCTGCTGACCTGCGGTGGCGGAACCAAAGCCCTTCAGAGCGACCTTGCCATCAACAATCTCGATGGACTTGCCATCGCCAAGGACGGCAGAACCGACTGGCTTCAGGGTCTTGTCCGGCTGAATAATGTACAGGTCGGCGGAAGATTCCGTTACGACGCAAACATTTTCGCCATAAAAATAAGTGCCGTCCGAACTACCGACTTCAACAGCGGTAGCGGCGGCAGCTTCAGCAGCACTCAGAGAAGAGAAGTAATAACGTGCGTCCAGAGGGAACGCAGTTTGCGGATTAAATGAAACCGCAAAATTCAGTTTGCCAAAATCAGCCATTATGCGTCACCTCCATATTAGATTGTCACTTTATAGGTGTTTGCAGTATCGTTGGCGTTAGCCATATCCATCACATACACCTTATAGTCGATTGCCTGATAACCGTTCGCGCCCTCGACAGAAACGACGGTCTTGGTAAAAGCGGCCTTGACTTCCGCGTTCATACCATTCACGTCCTGCACGGAGCTAACATCACGCAGCGTTGCGGGATACGCGAACACAACGCGAATGGCGCCAACGGGGATTGCGAGGTTGAAGCTGTTGCCAGCCGCCAGAGCCTTACCACTCTTACCGCTAAGACTACGCACAAGTGCAGAGTTCACTTCGCCATCCTTCGCTTCCAGCGTTCCGTAGAAGCTGTTGCGGTAGCCAGTGATTTTGTCTGTCGCCTTGCTCTTATTACCGGCAGCAATTTTACCGGCGGCATACTCATTACCGAGGTTCGTTACAGGAACAGCACCCTCACCGTGAGTCGCAGTAGCCGTAATAGCGTAGCTGGTAGCGTCGCCAACTGTCAGCTCATCGAACGAACCGGAGGCAGTATCCTTGGTAGCAGTACCGTCGGTTACACTCCAAGCGGTAGCAGTAATACCAGTTGCAGGACCGTATGTATAGCTACCCGCGCTCAGAGAAGCGGTGTACGCAGGAGTGACTTTTGAACCAACCTCATACGCTGCAATTTGCTTACAAGTAATTGTCACGGCGGGTTGTGTTGCTGTCGGATTCTTTTCCTTCGCCAGAATGGACGCGAGAACATCCTTAACATTCTTGCCAGATGCGGCAATCGTACCAGAGCCAGAGCTCGGAACGGTCAGAACACCAATGGCAGCAGTGTACGTCAGGTCATCGGCAAAGTAAACATTCTCGGCGCTGTAGTTTCCATCCATCGCAGCCCACACAGAGCCATCGTAGACATAGGCAGTGTAAGAATACTTGCCATCGGCAATCAGAGATTTGACAACAAAGATGTCATCTTTCTCAGCGGTAACGCCAGCCGCAGTCAGAACGCGAGTAATGACATCGTTGTCACTTTCGCCCTCTGCCTTCACGCCTTCATAATGGGCAGCACTTGCTCCACTGATAGCCTTCAGGTTCTCATAAGTGGTAACGCCATCACCAATCTTGAGAGTACCAAGCTCCAAGTCAAAGCAAGGCTCACCAGCGGCAGGTACAACGTCTTTGTTAGCAAGCCAATTTGCCGTTGTGTCACGCCGAACTTGGATTTGGGTTTTCATCGTAGTATTGGGCATAACTTTCCTCCTTCAAAATATTTTTGCAGAATGGTTTCATTGGATACCGTTCGCAGCGCCTCCATCAATCACTTTGACATCGCCAACGCTAATGTCGCCTGCATTAACGGGAGACAATTTCCCGTCAGCAGAAACGATATACGGAACCCAATCAGAACCGTTATGCACTGAAATAATGTGTCCAGCACAATCGTAGGTCTTGACCCACGCTTGCGCCTCGGTTAACGTCTCAAACTGTTTGCGCTCGGAGATATTTTTCATCTCACCATTCGCATCGTAGAAATACAGTTCGGACTCTTTGCTGTCGCTGGTGATAATCAGACTATCTCTCGGGATAGTACCGGAAGCAATTGCAGCGGGAATTCTACCTTTCTTTCCGTAAGCGACTCTCACGCCCATCTCATATCACCTCCGTCAATCAGAATTGAATCACGGCATCTTCGTCCACCGGGTCGTTGCCGCTATTGCTTGTAAAATGGATAACGTCATCACCTTTAACGAGCTTGTCAATCTCCTCTTGGATGGCGTCCATATTGCTCTCCGTGTCCTCTGTCTTCTTCTGCATCTCGTAAATAGCCGAAAGCTGATGGTCGCAGATATAGTCGTCCATGTTCTTGGATTCCTCGACATAAAGCAGACACTCGCCACTCTTTGCGATGGTCGGGTTAGACGGCGTGCCCGAGAAGATTTGAAGCCATGAGCAAACTTCTCCGGGGAACTTTGTCAGTCGGCAAGAAACCGGAAATACATATTGGTAATAGGCTTCTTTGTATTTCTCGCTTTGGCGTTCCAGCCGCACGATGTCAGCTACACCGTCTGCACGGATGTAGCTCAAATAAGGGGTCGCAGTCAGCATATCGATTTCGCCGACCTGCAACGGAATCAGGTAGATGATTTTCTGATTCAAGTTGTCGCCCCTATAAATCGGTTCATTCACAGTGATAACGAGGTTCATACTGTCATCCAGCTTGATATAAATCACTCGCGTCACCTCCGTTCTTTATAGGATAATGTAGTCGATGTCTTCCAGCGCCATATCGTCATAAGTCAGCAGCGTATCTGCGTCCATTTCGTTGAGCAGTCTATGCCGCTTCAAGATTGGCGTGGCTGCTGCTGACAACAAAATGCCACCCTTTTCCGGTGCCATAAATTGTGTGATTTTCTCCGTGATGCCAGCAAGGATTTCGACTGTACTCTGTATTGCCTCATACTTTTTTGCCGTTCCATCTGCACTTGCGGAGAGCCCAATTCCAGATTCGCCGCTATACGGGTGGAGGATGCGAAATTGCGTTGATTGTAACGAGAGACGTTTATAGATTCCTCTCTGAACACGCAGGTGTCACGTTTGATGTTCGCAATACTGACCACGGTATTTATCGTGGGTACAGAATTGGCATTGTCAATGAGCAGGGGTACAGCGATATTCTCAAACCGGCTATGCTCGGAATGGAGTATTACAACGGCATGGAGGTAAATGACATTATCGTTGTCGGCGATGAGAACAGACTGTTCCAGCTTGAGAGCAGAGAACCGATTTGCTTCCGGGACATGGGGTTAACCGTCAGTCTTGGGAATGGCGCAAGAGCAACAGCTAATGCAACCGTAACGAATACCGTTGCTAATGCCATCAATGAGACAAATGCGGCGGAGACGGTAACTGCTGCAGCAGTTAATGCTGCGCGTCCAGTAGAAATGAACTATAGAGATGGGCAGTTGTTTGTCGATGGGATTCCGATTGACCTCCCGCTTGTAGACCTTGCAATGGAAGACCTCGTAGGAGTAACGACGCCGGTAACGACACCGCAGCTTGATTGGAATGCCACTGGTCGTGCGACAGTTGATTGGTTCGGTGCTGTTCCGGTCGCTGCTACTGAACCCACACGACCGGTGCGAGCACAGAGAGCGGCACGTCCGAGAGCACCACGGGCAGAAGAACCGCTGAATCCCGGCGATACAAAAATGTTGGATGAGTTCCTTGGCAGTTTTGCCATTAAAGAAACTCTCCAGCACGCATAAGAAAAGTAAGAGGCTAAACATACTATGTGGAAGAGCCCAGAGTAAAACACTCTGGTGCTCTTTTTTCGTAGGCAGTAGAGAGGTAGAACAATGCGAAAAATTTTCACTATCTTCTTGCTGGTATCTATGATGTGCGTTTCAATCTGCGGATGCAGTAGCGCATCTGCCAGACAAGAAACGCTGTTGACCATTGAGGAGAAAACGGAAGTCGATGCGTTGGAAACCGCTATCACAGCGACAGACGCAAACCAGACAATTGAGGAGCCAGAAGAGGAGGCAGTGCGCCACACGGAGGGAGTAGACGGCTTCTCTGATGACATTGATTATCTCAGCATAATGAAGCAGAGTTGCTTAAACGGTGATTATGAAGCGGGCGTGGTTGCAGAGAAAGCCAGAAACAAGAAAATCGATGTGCTCGGCTTAAACGTGACAAAGGTTTTCTTTGAAGACTTGCTTGAGCTATCAAAGATTATCACGGCAGAATGTGGCGACAAGCGTTTGCCCTTTGAGTGGAAGCTGGCTGTTGGCGAGGTGGTTATCAACAGAGCTGACTCGCCAGAGTTCCCAGACACAATCAAAGAGGTCATTCACGCAGAGGGACAATATGCTAACGCGAATACAGACTATTTCAGAAACCTGACTCCGTTTGAACCCTGCGTTGAAGCAGCAGCCCGCCTTTTAAGTGGCGAACGTGTTTTGAATGAACCGTCAGTCGTATTCCAGTCTGGTGGGGTACAAGGTAGCGGCGTTTATCTTGAACTGTACAGCAGCTATTACGGCTATACCTATTTGTGTTATAGCAGTTACCCAGAACTTTACGGAGGTTAAGTAACGAATGGGAAAAGTAATTGTTCAAGATTATACATACAAAAAGCCAATCACGATGATTGGTGTAGAGGCTGGTATCTGCTGGGGAGCAAATACCAGTAATGATGAGAAGAATTATCTCAGAGGCATTGACTGTCTTGAGAGCGGACATGGGAGAACATTTGAGTTCCCTGATGTGTATTTGACTCTTGAAGGGTATTCGGCACGGGTCATCCGTGAGTGGTACACCCATATCGGCGGTCTGCCCACACGCCTTCAGGCGAGTACGCGATATATCGACTATGAACATGGTTTTGGATATGTTACGCCGCCAAGCATCGAAGGTAATCCAGAAGCGAAAAAAGTCTATGAAGATTTGATGGAACATATCAAATCATACTTAGAGAGCCTCGACACTATTGGTGTTCCTCGTGAGGACTCAGCATTAGGGCTTCCGCTTGGCATGGAGACGAAAATTGTGTGTAAGCACAATATGCGTAACCTGATGGATATGTCGCATCAGAGAATGTGCAATCGAGCCTACCATGAATACAGGGGGCTATTCAACGATGTATGCGATGCTTTGGGGAACTATTCGGAGGAATGGAAATACATCGTAGACCACTACTTCATGCCCAAATGCAAGCTCATGGGTTTTTGCTCAGAGAAAAAGACCTGCGGTATGATGCCGCGCAAACAATGAATGGGGCGCTTTCAGTTGCCGTTGTGATTCTTGCGGCTGTATTGCTATTCGGCAATGACGACAACCGACCAAGACCTGCTTGAATTTGGAGGTCTTATGAAAAGCAAGATACTGAACCCCAAACGTATGAAACAACTCATCGACTTCAAAGGGCTTGAACTTGATAACGGGATATACCCTACGGATATCGATGGGCTAATTGAGTATCACGACTCAGAATACATACTCCTCGAAGTAAAACACAAGGATGCAAGAGTACCATACGGACAACGACTTGCTATCCAAAGAATGGTCGATGATTTTACAAAGGCTGGTAAGAAGGCAGTTGCAATTGTTTGTGAACACAAAGTGGATGATACAGACAAGCCTGTGGTTGCGGCATTTTGCAAGGTCAGAGAGCTGTACTACGGCGGCGAACACAAGTGGCGACCGCCAGATTCGCCAATGAATGTTCGACAAGCCATAGATAAATTCCGAAAGTATGCGAAGCAACACAAAGGAGGTTGACAGGTGAAAGTCATTACGATTTCTGGTAAAGCGCAAAACGGTAAAGACACCACTGCTGGATTGCTTAAAGCGGCTTTAGAAGCAGACGGATATAAAGTTTTGATTACCCATTACGCAGACCTGCTCAAATATATTTGCAAGCAGTTCTTTGGATGGGACGGACAGAAAGATGATGCTGGTCGGCATATTCTTCAATATGTCGGAACAGACATCATTCGGCAGAAACGCCCTGACTATTGGGTAGGGTTTGTTACATCAATTTTGGAGCTATTCCCAAATGAGTGGGACTATGTGCTGATTCCTGATTGCCGATTCCCAAATGAGATTGATTATCTCAAAGAAGCTGGATTGGACACAGTTAATTTGCGTGTTGTCAGAAAAAACTTTAAGAGTCCTCTCACCCCAGAGCAGCAAGCACACCCTTCTGAGACAGCGCTCGACGATGTTGAGCCAGATTATTACATAACGAATAACGGGTCAATGACTGACCTGAAAAGAAATGTCATCGATTGGTTGGTCGAATACCTTGGTTCTCACCAAATGACGATTGATGAACTGTAAGGAGGCTAAATGAAGCATCTGACAATCTTGGTTGACATGGATGACACGATTGAGTCACTGGCGAGTGCTTGGGTTGATTACTTAAATGCACGACACGGGACGACTACAAAGCTGACAGACATCACCGGTTGGGATATTTCTAAAGCATTCCCGACGCTCACGAATGAACAGGTGTACGCACCACTGTTCGAGGATGATTTCTGGGATTGTGTTAAACCAATTGATGGTGCATCAGAAACTTTGCAAAAGCTTATTGCAGATGGGCATAAGGTCTTGATTGTAACCACATCGAACTACCATACGCTCGCATCAAAAATGGAACGGGTGTTATTCAAATACTTCCCGTTCCTAACGTGGAACGATGTCATTATCACTTCCCACAAGCAGCTTGTGAATGGTGATGTTCTCATCGATGATGGTACGCACAATCTTGAGGGTGGGAACTATTTCAAAATCCTTATGACTGCGCAACACAATAAAAAATATGATGCAGAAGCCAATGGGATGCTCCGTGTAGAAACATGGGCTGAGGTTTATTCGGCAATTACGCTTCTTGCAGAGGAAGACGACCTTAAAGGTTGGAAGGAGGTGCCAATGGCAATTACTTTGTACTCAACAGGATGTCCAAAGTGCAAGGTTCTGAAAAAGAAGCTGGAAGAAAAGGGTATCAAGTACACAGAGAACAATTCTGTGGATGAGATGCTGTCACTTGGAATCAGTCAGGTGCCCGTTCTTAGTGTGAACAATAAATTACTTGACTTCTCGACAGCAAATGACTGGGTGAACCAACAATAAGCGAAGGGAGATTAAGCAATGAACATTCCACTCAAAATGAACAGGGACTTTGAAAAGGCTATGACCACACTCAATGAGCGCTATGGTGAAGATTTCGAGTACCTGAACGGTTTCCACGAAACGCAACTGAACTTTTCGGATTTCATCGATGGTTTTATTGACAAGAATGTCGCCGACGTGACCATCGATGCCAATGCGAACGCATCCAACAAGGATATTCGCAGTCTTTTGAATGAAAAGGGTAAATCTCACGATAAGCTGTTCGCTTTCAACAAGATTTTCTATGAGATGAAGAAGCGTTACAACCTGAAAACAGCCCGTGAATGGCTTGAAACAGAGTATAACGGCGGGTTTTATCTGCATGATGCGTCTACTTCTACATATCTGCCGTACTGCTATGCCTATGACCTGACCAGACTGGCAACCGAGGGTCTTTTCTTCCTCAAAAACTACAATAATCAGGCTCCAAAGCACCTCACAACGTTCATGGATGACGTAATTGAGTATATCAGCTACATGAGCAATCGTAGTTCCGGTGCCGTAGGCATCCCCAACGTCCTTATCTGGACGTATTACTTCTGGAGAAAGGACTGTGAGAGTGGTCACTTCATTAAGAACCCCGAATACTACATCAAGCAGTGCTTCCAGAAGTTTATCTACCGCCTGAACCAGCCGTTTATGCGCATCGACCAGACTGCTTTTGTTAATGTGTCAATTTTTGACCGGAATTACATTGAGGCGTTGTTCGGCGGCGTGCAATATCCTGACGGAACATATGTGATTGACTGTGTTGAAGAGCTGATTGAGCATCAAAAGCTCTTTATGGAGGTCGTTTCGCAAATCAGAAGCGAGAATATGTTTACGTTCCCAGTGCTGACATACAGTTTGCTTTACCGTGACGGTAAATTCGTCGATGAAGAGTTCGCCAGATGGTGTTCCGACCACAATGTGACATGGAATGACAGCAACTTTTTCATCAGCGGCGATGTAAACACGCTGAGTAACTGCTGCCGACTGCTGTCTGATACTTCAAAACTCAACGCATTCATCAATTCGATTGGCGGCACAGCACTCTCCATCGGTTCTGTGAAGGTCAACACAATCAACCTCATGCGGATTGCGTTGGAAACTGAGTGTGACGAGAAAAAGTATCTTGCTCTGCTCAAAAAGCGTGCGCTGCTGTGCTGTAAAACGCTCGATACTGTTCGCCATATCATCAAGAGGAACGTTGAGAAGGGACTGCTCCCCAACTATCAGGATGGCGCGGTCGAGATGGACAAGCAATACTGCACAATGGGTATCCTTGGTCTGTATGAAGTCATCGAGGCATTTGGTTACACCAAGACGGATGAGTTTGGTTACATCAGTTACACCGATGAAGGCATCGCTTTTGCAAGCAAAATCTTTGAGGTACTGAATGAGGTCAAGGACAACTTCACCGATGCTTACTCTTTCAACATCGAGAGTGTTCCTGCAGAGCGTGCGGCAGTTATCCTGTGCCAGAAAGACAACGTTCTGTACGACCACAATGACAAGTTCATATACTCGAACCAGTGGATTCCGCTGTCTGCGAAATGCACCATTCAGGAGAAGCTCCGCCTCAGCTCAATCCTTGATGAAAAGTGTTCTGGCGGCAGCATCGCGCACATCAATTTGGAATCCAACTTCCCGAATACGGAAACGGCGTGGAAGATGCTGAACAAGATTGCTCAGGCTGGCGTGATTTACTTTGCGTTCAACACCCGTATCAACGAGTGCAAGAACCATCACGGCTTTGTTGGCACTGACCATTGCCCAGTATGCGGTGAGCCTGTCTTTGATACATATCAGCGCATTGTTGGGTATCTCGTCCCATCAAGGGCTTACTCCAAAGACCGTTTCCGTGAGTTTAACACAAGACAGTGGTACAGCTATGCGGAGGCTATGAGCGAATGAGAGTAAAGACAATTGTGGATGAAGACTTCACTAATTATAAAAAGCCAGCGATGTTCATTGGAACGATTTCTTGTGGCGGTAAATGCTGTATTGAAGCAGGTATCCCGTTGTCGGTCTGTCAAAATGATGGGTGGCGTGCAAGCGCCCCCATCAGTATTGACGACGAACAACTGTGCCTCCGGTATCTGAATAATCCGCTTACGGAATCAATCGTGTTTGGTGGGCTTGAACCGCTTGAACAATTTGATGAGCTGTGTTCGTTTCTTGAGGTTCTTCGCGGTCAATTCCAGTGCAAAGACGACGTTGTCATTTATACTGGTTACTACTTTGAAGAAGTCCCTGAATGGATTCAACAGCTTGCCACTTATGGAAATGTGATTGTAAAGTTCGGACGATACATCCCAAACCAAAAGCACATATTTGATGAAGTGCTTGGCGTCGAACTCGCTTCTGATAATCAATACGCAGAGCGGTTCGACAGTTAAACATATTGGAGAAGACATCAATGAAAATCAACATCAATCCAGACAAAGAGTTCGTTAACGATATGCGCAAAGCACTGAAAGACAATAATGGCTTCTGCCCATGCTCCCTCGAAAAGAACGAGGATACAAAGTGTATGTGTAAGGAATTCAGAGAGATGGCAAGTGGAACCTGCCACTGCGGTCTCTATACAAAAACAGAGTAAAACGTCCAAACGAAAATAAGGAGGACATATGATTAAACGCACAATCAAAGAAACTGTCCGCGAGTACGATGCGGACGGAAAAGTCGTGAGAGAAACGGTCACTGAAACGACCGAGGATGACGACACCATGTATTTTCCACCATTTCAAACCTACCAAGAAACGGTTAAGCCTTGGTGGGGTGAGCCGTCTTGTACTTGCAAAACAAATAGCTAAGGAGGACACAATGCAGAGAGTTGGAGAATTTGAAAAGGTCAGCTTTGAACAGTTCCGTGACGCGATGAAAGATGAATTCTATAGGGGGCAGGAATTGCCGCCTGCAATCGAAGATGACCTTAAAAAGATGTGGGAGGAAATTACACTCCCCAGCAGAGCAACGACTGGCTCCGCCGGTTATGACTTTAAGGCACCGTTTACATTTGAGATGCGCCCCGGCGAAACAATGAAGATTCCCACCGGTATCAGAGTGAAGATTGACGAGGGCTGGTGGCTCGGTTGCCTGCCGCGTAGTGGTCTGGGCTTCAAGTTCCGTATGCAGTTTGACAATACGATGGGCGTTATCGACAGCGATTATTACTTCTCCGACAACGAGGGGCACATCTTCGCAAAGATTACAAACGACAGCAAGAGTCAAAAGATTGTGCACGTTGAAACCGGTAACGGCTTTATGCAGGCAATCTTCATTCCGTATGGGATTACATACTCCGATGATGCAACCGGCGTCAGAAACGGCGGCATGGGCTCCACGGACAGCAAGGCGTAAGAGGAACCACACATGAAAGACTCATCTTCGAAAGGTCTTGGATTGTGCGATGTACTCGCCGTAGTTTTTATCGTTCTAAAGCTGATTGGCGTGATTGACTGGAGCTGGTGGTGGGTACTTGCGCCTGTCTGGATTCCGGTTATTATCGTAGTCATTGCTTACATAGTAATCAGTATCGTTGATTAGGTTCCTTATTACTCAAGAGGTAGACATGGGGCTGGCTTCACTGCCAGCCCTTTCTTTTTTACATACGCGCAGCGCACGAGGAGGCGAGATTATTAACACCCTGCAAATCCCATTTTGGGAAAGGTACACACTGACAATTCAGGAGGCATCACAATACTTCCGCATCGGAGAAACTAAGCTGCGTAAGATTGTCAGCGAAAACAAAGACGCTGATTTTGTTCTTTGGAATGGCACACGCCCACAGATTAAACGTACAAAATTCGAGCGGTTTGTTGACCAACTCAACCTTATATGACATCTAACTTGAAAGTGAATCCAGACTATGGTATATTGAGAATGCCATGTTGATATTCATTTTCAGACAAAAAGGAGTAGCCATGCCTGAAAAAAGAAAAGACAACAAAGGCAGAGTTCTGAGAGAAGGTGAGGTGCAGAGAAGCGACGGGAAGTATATGTACCGCTATACTGATTCTGGTGGAGTACGCCGAGCGATTTATAGCTGGAAGCTTGTAGAGTCAGATAAAGCGCCTGATGGTAAGCGTAGCACAGAACCATTAAGGACTCAGATAAAACGAATCCAAAGGGATATTGATGACGGCATCAGCTCCCATACGGCGTACAGGATGACGCTGAACAGCTTTTATGACGCCTACATTGAGACCAAGTATGAGCTTAAAGCATCTACAAGAACCAACTATAAGTATATGTACAGGAAGTATGTACAGGACGAAATAGGTGCGAAGAACATTGCCGACATCAAGTATAGCGATATCAAGCGGTTTTACATCCACCTCATTAAAGATATTGGATTTAAGCCAAATAGTATGGAGATAATTCACACGATTCTTCATCCGGTCTTTAATGTAGCAGTGAGGGATGGGTTCATAAGAACAAACCCTACCGACGGTGTGATTGCAGAAATCAAGAAGAGTCATAACTGGGAGAAGCCAAAGCGTCATGCGTTGACAGAGACACAGCAGAATAGGTTCCTCGATTTTGTTTCCAGTTCGAAAACGTACAAACACTGGATGCCGTTGTTTACGGTCATGCTTGGGACAGGCGCACGCATAGGAGAAATCCTCGGATTGAGATGGGAAGATTGCGACTTCACGCAGAATATTATTGACATTAACCATAATTTGATATATCGTCAACAAGAAAGCGGGAAGATGGAGCTCCACATCACTACTCCGAAGACACGGGCTGGCACGCGAATCATTCCAATGTTTTCTGACGTGCGAGCAGCTTTACTCCAGATTCGATTGAAACATATGGAGGAAGGCTTCAACGAGTGCGAGGTTGATGGATACACGAACTTCATTTTTAAGAACCGGTTCGGAGAGATGCTGAATCCACACGTCATCAATAGAGCGCTTGAGAGAATTATTCGTGACTGCAATGCCGAGGAAACAGAGCGTGCAGAACAAGAACACCGAGAACCAGTTTTACTTCCACACTTCAGCGCACACAATCTCAGACACACATTCTGTACTCGCCTTTGCGAGAACGAAACAAACCTAAAGGTAATCCAAGAAATTATGGGTCACCGAAACATCGAGACAACGATGGATGTCTACAACGAAGCAACCAAGGAAAAGAAGATGTCCAGCTTTGCAAATCTCGAAGGAAAAATCAGAGTGTCCTGAGCTGGGTTTGACACCAGTTTTGACACCAATTGACCGAAGAGTTATAAGAATTTATGAGAACTTACGTTATTGTAAAAGTCCTCAAAACGTTGTGGCACAAGGGTTATAAGAACTTATGAGAAGTTATGATGATACCGGGGTAATATTCCCGACGATGAAGCCCCTCGACGCTCCCAAGACAAAAAAGCCAGAGGAAGTTGGTATCATCGGCGGCGCGACGAGCACAGTCGAGATCGAGGTCAAGGACGAGCCGATCGACTTCTCCAAGGTCGAGATCGAGCCGTTGTTCAAGGACTTCGTGGACTTCGAGACATTCTCCAAGTCCGACTTCCGCGCCGTGAAGGTCAAGTCCTGCGAAGCGGTCAAGAAGTCCAAAAAACTCCTGAAATTCGTGCTGGATGACGGAACCGGCACCGACAGAGTCATTCTTTCTGGTATCCACGAATACTACGAACCGGAAGAACTCGTCGGTAAAACATGCGTTGCCATCACGAATCTCCCGCCCAGACACATGATGGGCATCGACTCCTGCGGCATGCTGATCAGCGCCGTTCACCACGAGGAAGGCGCAGAAAAGCTCCACCTCCTCATGCTCGACCCCCACATCCCCGCAGGCGCAAAAATGTATTGAGAAACCCAAGCACCCCGGCACAGCAGTGCCGGGGTGCTTGTTCTTTCAGGGAGCCAAAAGCATACGAACGAGCGCCGGGCAGCGATCACTGTCCGGCGCTGATCTGTTATTTTTCCAGCATCGCGTCCATCAGTGCCAGCAAAGAGCTCTGCTGGCCGGGGGTCAGGCGGCTCCATTTGTCCAGCAGCGTCCGCTGCGCGGGCGTCAGCGCGAGCCGGTCCTCGGCGTCGGCAAAAAACTGCGAGAGCGTCAGCCCAAAGGCCTCGCAGATCTTTTCCAGCGAGGAAAACGATGGCGTCATGCCCTTCTTGTACCAGGAGGAAATGGTCGACTGCGGCAGGCCGGAGCGCTCCGCGAGCTGATATTCTGTCCAGCCTCTGGCCTCGCGGTTTTTCCGGATCAGGCCGAGAATGTCTGTCACGCGATCACCACCTACGATTTTTCGTTTATTATACTTTGAAAAATCGTTGCATTTTAATCATTATTGTCGTAGTATATACTACGACAATATTCGATTTTCTGGAGGCCGCTGAACCATGAACGAAGACCGCACCTACGAAGCCTGGCTGGACGAGACGAACCGGGTCGTATCCTTTCACGCGATCCCCGCCGCCCGCTATTTCCGCGCCGCCGGAGAAGAATTCTGGCCGCTGATCCTGACCCTCGTCCTCTCCGGCTACCGGATCCAGTGAAGCAATCTTAGGAATAATTAAGAAATTTTGCCGGAAATTTGTGATATAGTGGAAGTACAAAACACGCCGGAAAAGGAGAGAACATGATGAAAAAAGCAATGCTGTGCCTACTGATGATCCTGTCCGCCTTTCTGCTTACCGCCTGTCAGAAGCAGCCCCAGCCGGAGATCAAACTGCCGGAGCCGCAGGCAGCGGCCAGCCCGGCACAGCCGGAGCCGGAGACTGCAGAGCAGACCCTGACCCTCGGTCTCATCGACTTTGAAGCGGACAAGGAGCTGCTGCGCGGCCTGATCCAGAGCTATAATGCCTCCGGCGCGCCCGTCCGCATCGAGATCGTCAACTACGCCGACGGCGCCGAAAGCTACGCGGACGCCGTCACGCGCCGCACGACCGAGCTCATGGCCGGGAATGTCCCCGACCTGCTCGACTGCAGCGACCTGAGCGGCGCGCAGTACGCCGGGTACGCAAAGAACGGCATCCTGCTGCCGCTGGACGGGATCCCGGAGGAAGGGCTGCTGCTTGGCGTGCAGCAGCCCTGCGAGGTGGATGGGAAGCGCTATTCCATCGTCGGCGCGTTCACGCTCGACCCACTGTTCGGCCCCGCGTCCAGGCTCGGCGCGTCGCTGCAGACCTCGGTCGAGGATGTGCTGCGCGGTGCGGTCCCGGATGTCCGCTTCGTCTGGGGCGGCAGGGATCTGCTCGGCGTCTATTGCCGCCACGCAGCAGAGCGCTTTCTGGACTACGATACAAGCACAGCCTCGTTTGAAAGCGAAGCATTTCTGGACCTTCTGACTGCCTGCGCCCGCATCCAGCCGTCGGAGCTGGGCCCGGACAGCATCATGCAGCAGCCCATGCGTTCCGTCTCCGTGTACCGCCAGATGCAGAACAGCTGGTACGAGCAGACCGGCGACGCGTTCCGCGTGCTTTCCCTCAGCGCGGACGGCGGCGTGACCTATCAGCCTGTGCTGCAGCTCGGCGTCTGCGCGGGCTCCTCCATGCAGGAGGCCGCGGCGCAGGCCCTGCGGGCCATGCTCGCAGAGAGCTTCCAGAAGACCATCGCGGACGCTTTCCCGGTCAGCACGGCTGTCCTGCAGGCGCAGCTGCAGCAGGAGATCGACGCGCAGAAGACCTATCAGCAGACTGCCATCCGCGAAGAAGGCCGCGTCGACGTCGGCGAGGCCGGGACGCAGACCTTCCTGTTTGACGAAGCCGTCGCGGCGGACCTCATGCACGTACTGGAGCATGTGGACTGCCGCGCCTGCAGCAATCAGGAGATCCTGACCATCATCCTCGACGAGGCGGACGCCTTCTTTCAGGGCCGAAAGACCGCGCAGGAGGCCGCCCGCGTCATGGACAGCCGCGCCGCCCTCTTCATCGCCGAAAACAGCTGAGCGGTGGGGGAGAAAGCGCGCGTGGGTGACGCTACATTTTCTGTTGACAAACGTTAACACCTGTGCTATCCTCGAAATATAACATATGTTAACACGCGGGAAGGAGCGGAACGCATGGAACATCTCAGACTGTCCGACGGGGAATGGAAGCTGATGAAAACGCTCTGGCAGCGCCAGCCCCGCACGCTTGCGGAGCTGGTCGCAGCGCTGGACGCCGAGACCGGCTGGAGCCGGGCGACGATCTTCATGATGCTCAAGCGGCTCATCGCCAAGGGCGCGGTCACGATGGACGACAGCGGGAAATTTCAGCAATACAGCGCTGCGATCACGTATTCAGATGTTGAACCCGAGGAAACGGAAGCATTTTTGTCGAAGGTTTACGGAGGAAGCGTGGGCATGATGGTGTCGAACCTCGTCGACCGCGGCACACTGTCCGAGCAGGACATTCAGGAATTGAAAGCCATTCTGGACGCAGCAGAAAAGGAGCGCGCGCAATGAAAAAATGGATGCTCTTTTTGACGCTCTGTATCAGCCTCCTTTTATCGGGCTGCCAGAAAACGCCGGAGGCCCAGCCTGGAACGCAGCCGGCGGAAGCGCCGTGGGCAGTCGAACAAGCGGACGCGCCGCTTTCCTATGAAGACTATTTTGCGGAGCTCCGCCCCTATGACCCGGCAGAGAACGACGTGCCGGACTGGATGAAGGACGGAAACTATGAAATTTTATCAGAGGACGGCGTCCTCTCCCTGTACCAGGCGGCAAACGAAACTCTGACCCGCTTGTTTGCTTACCCGGTGGAAGCGCCGCTCGGCTGGTCGGCCGGCCCGGCCTGTCTCTATGCGTTCGACGAGCAGACCATTTACCGGCTCGATTATGGCGGGGAAGCGGCAGAGCCGATTTACCGCGCGACGGATGGGGCGATTTTGCAGATGGCGGCTGCCGGGGGCGCGCTCTTCTTTGCCGAACAGGGGCCTCTCAGCATCCGCCTCTGCCGGTTGTACGCGCCCGAAGGGAAGCTGGACGTCTTCTATGACGAGGTCCGCCCGGATGCGGAGGACCTTCTGCTGTTCCCCGTTTCCAATCACGAGCTGTGCTGGACCATGGACGATCCGGACTTTCTGGAGCTTGCGGCAGAGCAGGAGCAGACCTACATCGAGGCGCGGAACATCGATCCTGCGGACAAGAGCACCTACTGGGGCATGCTGGAGCTGGATTTTGGCGTCAACTCCGGCATCCGGTACTACTATAACGACCTGGAGCCGCTGCTCTGCTCGCAGGGCTTCCGTAAAATTTACGGCGAAGAGAGCGTCGCCGACTGGTGGAAAACCGAAGACAGCTTCCTGCGAGACGCGGAGCTGCGCGCGAAGTTTGTATCCGTGGAACAGGGACCCGCAGTGCAGGCGCCAGACCGCAGGGTCGTAAGCTTTTTGCGCGGCGCGGAAACGGCGCTTGCGCAGGAACGGGGCCTGACGTTCAACACGCCGGAAGATCTTTCCCCGGAGCAGCTGTTTCAGTTGTTTCTGGCATGGACGAATGAAGCTACGCTGAAGGAATATCAGGACCCGGATGACGGAAACTTCTATTTCACAACCCCGGTCATCCGCCGGACGCTCGACTGCTATTTCAGCGGCTATTGCTTTGATATCACAGCCTGCAGGGCGTACGACAGGCAAACCGGCATGGTCGTCGTCCCATCTGTTTCCGGGTCTGACGACGGCCGGACGGCGCGGCTCGCCGGAAAAGCGCAGGACGGAGACCTTGTGACCTACCTTATCGACTTTTACGCGGATGCGGCTGCCAAGGCAGAGCATCGTGCGTACGCGAGGAAGGAATACACGCTGCAATGCTATGACGGCGGCTTCTATCTCCTGCGCGCCTGCTCCATGATGTGCCCTGACGGGGAGCATACGCTCGGCGGCATTTCCGTCTGGGACAGGTGGGATCTTCTTCCGCAGACGGTGACCGAAGGCTTTGCGGAGCTTGGCGTGGTCGGCGTTTCGCGGGAGGACTATGACGTGGTCAAATACGGCCGTGGCGGACTATATGTCCACGTGCTGCGCCTGCAGGCGGGCAAGGAGGACTGGGAGGGGCTGGACGGCTATGTCAGCTGCGTCTATACGACGAGCCCCGACTACCCCTCGCCGCGCGGTCTGCGCGTCGGCGACCCGGAGGCCAACGCAGCAGAAACAATGAACGCGCTCTGGGGCAGCTTTGAATACGAGCTGCAGGACGGCGCGATCTGCCGCATGGGGTTCTTCTCCTATTATGACGCGGGAGGCCCCGGTGAAGCGTTTACGGTACGCCCGGCAGACAGCCGGCCGGGGAATTGAGAGAAAGGAGCTGCCATGATACGAGAAACATTGACGCTCTCCGCGCTGATCGCAGCCGTCCTGCTGGTGCGGGCGGTGTTCAAAAACCGCGTGCCGAAGCGGATGATCTATGCGCTCTGGCTCGTGGTGCTTTTGAAGCTCTGCATGCCGGGGACGCTGTTCTCCCTGCCGGTCCTTCCGGCAGAGCGGACCGCCGCGCCGGTGCAGCGCGCGGAGTTCCCGGCGCAGACCGCGCCGGTCACCCAACCGCCCGCACAGGCGGTACAGCCGCAAACACCCGCGCAGCCAGTCACGCAGGAACCGGAAAACCCGGCGGCGAAGCCGCTGACGGCCACGCAGATCTTCCGGATCATCTGGTTCAGCGGCAGCGCGCTGCTCGGCCTCTGGATGCTTGGCTCGTGGCTGGTCTTTACGATCCGGCTGCGCAAAAGCCGGAAATTCCTCGGAAGACACGGAAAAACCAGTATTTACGTCTCAAGCCGCATCCCGTCGCCCTGCCTTGCAGGCCTCATCCCGGCCGTCTATCTGACGCGGAACGTGCTGCAGAACGACACGACTGCGCTGATCCTGCGCCACGAGCTGACGCACCTGCGGCATCTCGACCCGCTGTGGTCGTTCTGCCGGACGGCCGCTGTGGTCGTCTACTGGTGGAATCCGCTGGTCTGGCTCGCCGCGATCGTCTCCAAGCGCGATGCCGAGCTGGCGTGCGACGAGGCCGTCGCCGCGGGGCTCCTCGACAGCGAGCGCATTGCCTACGCAAGGGCGATCCTGGCCCAGGCCCCGCGCAGGGGCGCAGCCTTGAGCCTTGCCGGGCCGCCGGTCAAAGAGCGCATTTTGTTCCTCACGAAAAAGCAGCGCACGAGCGTCCTGTGCGTCGTTCTGGCCCTGATCCTCGTCCTGTCTGCGACCGGCTGCTCCTTTGCCGAGCTGACGCGGCAGAAATCTGGGGAGATCACTCTGCCCGAAGCAGCAGGGGAGACCGGCCCGTCCGCGGATGCGGCCGCAGATCCCGCCGCCCGGCAGGAAGGACCGGTGCAGGACCAGCCGCAGCTGCTTCACAACGACGGGACCTATGACCCATCCCAGCCCCTGCAAGCCTGGGAGCTGGCCCGCGCCGACGGTGTGCAGACCGGCATGACGCAGGCGCAGGTCGAAGCGATCACGGGGCCGCTCACCGAGAACCAATACGGCGTCCTGGTGGACGATCAGAACATCTCCTATCGCTTCTGGGCCCGCAGCGGCGGCGAACCGAAGCTGATGGAAATGACCTGGAGCGGAAAAGTGATAAACGATGAGCTTGTCTATACCACCTCACAGGACGCGCCGGCCTTCCGCGGCATCTGCCTCGGCGATCCGATCGGCGACGTGCTGGCGAAGCTCCCGTGTACGGACCGGGAACTCAAATACCAGCAGACGCAGTATGTGTACGGGCAGGCGGGCGACGAGGATTACGCGGTCCTGCACCTGATCGGGGACAGCTATTATTCTCTGTCGTTTGGCATTGCCGGTCAGTGGCGCGCATCCGTCGACTTCTCCCGTGTCCAGCAGCGCGTGTTCCATATCGTCATTTATGCCGAAACATACTGGCAGGAAGCAGAGCAGGCGGGCGAAGAGACGGCTGCCCGGGCGCAGACCATGACGCTGTCGGTCCCGTCCGGCGAAAAATATACGTTGTCGGAGGAAGACACGGCGGCCCTGCAGGAGATCTTCTCCGACGATTCCATGACGATGCTCGAGAACGACCCGGAATCGGTATGCGTGTACCAGTTCGACATCCGGAATCACAGCTATCTGCTGGATGAAACGCTGGATACAGTAGAGATGATCGTATGGATGGATACCGAGCATTATGACTATTACCAGAAGCGCCTGACCGACGCCGACGCGGAAACCCTGCAGACGGTCATTGACCGGTACACACAGGGCGCGGAGGGCAGCAAGCGCCAGACCGCGATCCTCCGGGAGGTGCGCGCGGATTCCGTTACGGTCGAGCATATCACGCTGCTCAATTCCGCCCTCGAGGAAGACCTGCGCACGCTCAAAGGCCTGAACATCCCACCCGAAGCGTACCAATACGGCTACTATCGGGAGGACTCCGGCGAGATCTACACCTACAAGGTCGACCCGGATACCCCCGTTACCATCTATGACATTTCTCAGGTCTACGGAGCGGGTGACGACCGGCTGTACACCTTCGAAACATGGCAGGATTTCGTCGCCGCGGTCCAGGCCAACGAAGGCCTGTGCGTCCCGCCCTATACCCTGACCCTGCAGGACGGCGTTGTCGTCAAAATCGAAGAGAAATTCTACAATTAGCATCCAGAAAGGAGACTACCATGAAGAAGACAGCCC
>JABLTN010008442.1_pt1 | contig 20218 bp, 17 predicted proteins | sample 7160141 | NCBI WGS metagenome assembly JABLTN01 (sample SAMN14651226, study PRJNA627086) | human gut metagenome | isolation source: feces | host: Homo sapiens | reverse complement strand
GTTATGATTGCGGAAGAATCCACGGCATGGCCGATGGTCACAGGCGATCCGGCAGTCGTTGGACTTCAGCCGATTTGTCGTGCATCTGCGTTACTTTGCCAAACGCGTTTTTCAGGGAAAAACGCTGCCGGACAACAGCGATGCAAATGATGTCAATTTCCGACAGATGATTGCCTATAGCTGCAAAAAGCATTATCAATGCGCACAGCGCATAGCAGACTATCTGAAAAACACGTGGGACAAGACGTTGTCTGAGGAAGAATTGATCTATCTCACGATTCATCTCAAGCGCATCAATATGAGCGCATAAAAAGAAAAGATTGAAATCCGATTCGGATTTGGGATCGTTACCTAATTTGGGCGAAACCCATACGAGTCTTACAAAGCACGTACTGACACGGTTGGTATGCCTTTGTGGGATTGGTATGGGTTTTTATATTTTCTTTGGGACATACTCATAGTATGTGTCACAAAAGCCAAACAAAGAGGAGGAGATTATATGAAAGAAAAAAAGAGCAGTGTTGTATTCGCCACTGCCCAGCAGATTGGTAAATCCTTGTTCCTGCCAATCGCCGTGCTTCCGTTTGCCGGAATCCTGCTGGGTATCGGCAGTTCGTTCACCAACGAAACGACCATTGCAACCTATGGTCTGAGCGGCGTTCTGCATCCGGGTACGCTGCTGTATTCCATCATGCTCATGCTCAACTATGCGGGCAATGCGATTTTCAGCAACTTGGCGCTGATTTTTGCGCTGGCAGTTGCACTCGGCATGGCAAAGAAGGAAAAGGGCGTTGCCGTTCTGTCGGCAGGCATTTTCTACTTGATTATGCTGACAACCATCAATGTGCTGTTGACGTTAAACGGCTCGATTGTAGACGGACAAATCGCAGAGGGCGTCAAGGAAGGCGCAATTGCGAATGTCCTAGGCATTCAAACCTTACAGATGGGTGTATTTGGCGGCATCATTGCCGGTTTGATTACCGCAGTGCTGTGCAACAAATTCTATAAGACCCAGCTGCCGGACGCACTGTCCTTCTTCGCTGGCACGCGATTTGTTCCGATTGTCAGCATGGTATTTGCTATCATCACCGGCGCGATTTTGTTTGTTGTTTGGCCGGTCATTCAGAACGGCATTTATGCACTGGGCGGTCTGGTACAGTCTTCCGGTTACTTTGGAACCTTCCTGTACGGCTGCATCGAGCGTGCGCTGATTCCGTTTGGCCTGCATCATATCTTCTACATGCCGTTCTGGCAGACCGGCGTTGGCGGCACAGCTGTCATCGACGGCGTGACCGTTATGGGTGCACAGAACATCTTCTTTGCAGAGCTGGCATCCCCGAACACCGTCAAGTTCTCTGTAGACGCTTGCCGTTTCTTGACCGGTAAATATCCGTTCATGATGGGCGGTCTGCCGGGTGCTGCACTGGCTATGTATGTTTGTGCTCGTCCGGAGAAGAAGAAGGAAGCTGGTTCCCTGCTGTTCTCCGTAGCGCTGACTGCATTCCTGACCGGCGTTACCGAGCCGATCGAGTTTACTTTCCTGTTCCTTGCTCCGGCACTGTTTGCTGTACACGTTGTACTGGCTGGCGCATCCTTCGCAATCTGCCACATCCTGCAGATCTGCATCGGTACTACATTCTCGGACGGCTTGATTGACTTTATTCTGTACGGCGTTCTGCCAGGTCAGGCAAAGTCCAACTGGATGACGCTGATTCCTGTTATCGTTGTATATTTCATCCTGTACTTCTTTATTTTCCGCTTCTTCATCCGCAAGTGGAATCTCAAGACGCCGGGTCGTGAAGAAGACGGCGAAGAAGTCAAGATGATGACCAAGGACGAATACCGCAAGGCTACTGGCATCGGCGTTGCAGGCGGCAAGGCTGCAAACATTGATCCGAAGGCTGTCAATGTCCTGAAGGGTATCGGCGGTTCCGAAAACGTAACCGAAATTGACTGCTGCGCAACGCGTCTGCGTCTGACGCTGGTAGACAGCGGCAAGGTCAATCAGCCGCTGCTCAAGGCAACCGGTGCATCCGGCGTTGTCATCAAGGGCAATGCAATTCAGGTTATCTATGGCCCGTCTGTCACCATTGTTAAGTCCAATCTGGAGGAACTGGTGGAGCAGATTCGTGCCGGGGCTGTATCTGAAGCCGCTCTGATGGGCGAGCCGGAGCAGCCGAAGGAAGAGACAAAGCCGGAACCGAAGAAGGAATCTTCCGGCACAGCAAAGTCTTGGGTACTCGGTGCGCATCTGAACGGCACGGTTGTACCGATGGATCAGGTCAAGGATGAAGTATTTGCGTCCGGTGCACTCGGCGATGGCGTTGCCATTGAGCCGACCGAAGGCAAGCTGTATGCTCCGGCTGACTGCACGGTTGTCAATATCTTTGAGACCAAGCACGCGATTGGCTTGTCTGTCGATGATGATGTCGAACTGCTGCTGCACATCGGCATTGATACCGTCAAGATGGGCGGCAAGGGCTTTGAAGCGCATGTCAAGGAAGGCCAGACCGTCAAGAAGGGCGATCTGCTCGTGTCCTTCGATATGGATGCCATCAAGGCGGCAGGTTATCTGTGCACCACACCGATGATTGTCTGCAACACAGATGATTACAAGGAGATCAAGGCAGTTGCTTCCGGTACCGTCAAGGCATCGCAGGATCTGCTAGAGATCAAAAACTAAGTTTTTTGCAGGGAATTTCCCTGTGAAGATAAATCCCCCCTATTCTTTATTTATCTATTCTATTTCCAACAGCACCCGCTTTCTGATAACAGAAGGCGGGTGCTGTATTTTTAAAGATATAAAAGATAATGGAAGATAGGCGACAACTGGCGGTACAAAATGGTATAGAGTTGAAAAAGACGGTACGTTTACACCACTTATATATTGACTTCTCAATACTTTTTGTGGTATAGTGTTATAAAAAAGGAGAGTGCTCTATGGCGTTTTCATATAAACCACTTTGGAAACTCTTAATTGATCACGACATGACAAAAAGACAGTTAATGAAGGTAACAGGAATCTCAAAATCCACAATGGATAAAATGGGACGCGGCGAACAAGTGTCTATGGATATTATTGACCGCATATGCAATTATTTTGATTGCAATATCGAAGAAGCAGTTGCGCACATATCCGAAACGGAGGGGGAAAAAGATGGATAAACAGAAATCCCTTTGTGATGGTGATATGCATTTGTTTTGCGGTGATGCAATCGAATTATATGATTCATGGGATACGCCGACAGTTATTATTTCCGATGGTCCTTATGGCGTTAATGGCTTTCCTGGTGATTTAGTCACACCGGATGGTCTTGCTGAATGGTATGAGCCACATATCAAAAAATGGAGTGAATGTTCTACGCCTCTGACAACACTTTGGTTTTGGAATACAGAAGTTGGTTGGGCTACTGTCCATCCCATGTTAAAGAAATACGGCTGGGATTACGTTTCTTGTTGTGTCTGGGACAAGGGAATGAGTCATGTTGCAGGAAACATAAATACGAAAACCATTCGTCATTTACCAGTTGTTACGGAAGTATGTGTTCAATATGTAAAAAGACCGTCTTTCAATGTAAATGGCACTGAAATATCAATGAAAGAATGGTTGCGCTACGAATGGTCTAGGACAGGCTTGCCATTTAGATTGACGAATGAAGCTTGTGGTGTTAAAGATGCTGCGACGAGAAAATATTTTACTAAATGTCATTTGTGGTACATGCCACCCGCCGAAGCCTTTGAAAAAATCGCTATGTATGCAAATACTTACGGCAATGAAAACGGAAAACCTTATTTCTCCATTGACGGGAAACAGGCGATTACAAAGGACGAGTGGGCAAAACTACGTTCAAAATTTTATTGCCCTATTGGAACAACTAACGTATGGTCGGTTCCGCAACTTCGTGGCCGTGAACGCCTTAAAATAAATCAAAAGGCTGTTCATCTTAATCAAAAACCGCTTGTACTTATAAAAAGGATTATTGAAATGACTTCGGATAAAAATGATGTTGTGTGGGATCCATTTGCAGGCGTTTTTACTACTGCTGTTGCAGCTTATGAACTTGAACGTCGTTGTTATTGCTCTGAATTTGATCAGAGTGTTTTCAACTGCGGATACAACAGAATACAGGGGGTGTTACAGCAAAGCCTTTAATGCTGCTTCAAGTTTCTCTTCGCTTTTTGACGAAAGAATGTCACTCCACTGTTTGATGGTTTTGCCATTGAACTTTGTTGCAAGAACCTTTGTTTTGAACTCTTCAATTTCAGCGTGTTCAATACGATCAATCTTTGCATAATTTGTATCAAGACGGTATACTGCTGTTGCTTGTAGTTCACGTAATTTTTGTTGATATGCTGCTGTCGGACTGTATATTACTCCATCTTTACCCCATGCTTTGACTAAATTCGTAGCGGCTTCCAACTGTGATACCGAACATTTATCTTGTTGAAGTTTATAGCCGTTTGTATTGGTTTGTTGCAGATTTGCAGTTCTAGCTGATGTATCTTCAGGTTCAAAAACTATATAGTCAGGTGGTCTGTGGTAGTGTGTATCTCTTGCATTTGCAACGCTCTTTCCGCTTACCACAAGAACATCAATAATTTGAGGTTTTCCCCATATTACGTGTTCAGGAAGCCATGCGATTAAAGCCATATCAATATTATTATCTTTAAATATGGTTACACTATCTTTAAAACGTGCCGTTATTTCTGTCGCGAATGGAAACCATGCTTTGATTTCAATTCCTGGATTAGGTTTTATGCTTTCACTTTGAAAAAGTGCGTCAGGAAACCCAGGATCCTGTCTAATCCACTGACCTGTTGATTTGCCGTTTTCTTCCCATTTATGCCTGTTTAGCATATCTACGGTTGAAAACTCTATCATGTTTCCTAACATAGGTGATAACTTTGAAATAACTTTTGCAAGGTTTTTTGCGTATTCAAGCGTTGGCGGTTTTTTGATTTCTATAACATCAATTAAATGACTGTCAAGCGCTGTTAATTCTTTTTTTGCGGCTGAAAGAATTTCTTTATAGGTCATAAGAAGACCACCTTTCTATTCTTCTATGTAAGATGATTTAACTTATATTATAGCACCCAGGAAGACTTGTTTCAATTTTTCTTTTTATATATTGTCAGATCGTACTATAGTTCTCGAACGCATCAACCTGCATTATATTGTACAAAATTCTGTCGTACTTGATATATAATGTTAAGTAAATATTATCAATGTGGAATCGGCACAGAAAAAAATAAAGCCAAAGCCGACTACTGGCAAAAGAAAGCAAACGGAACACTTTCCTGACCTTTCCTCTTGTGCTATACTAAACCTAGCAACAAACAACAGGAGGGAACATCCATGAATTTACAGACACGTATTCCGATTTCCAACGGGACATCCATTCCGTGTGTGGGCTTCGGCACATGGAAGACACCAAATGAAGAGGCGGAGAAGTCCGTAGCAGAGGCGCTGCGCGTCGGCTACCGCCACATTGATACCGCGACGGCCTACGGCAACGAGGCTGGTGTCGGCAAGGCAATCGCAGAATCCGAAATTGCGCGAAAAGACATTTTCCTGACCAGCAAGCTGTGGAACCCGCATCAGGGCTATCAGAGCACGCTGGATGCCTTTGCGCGTTCTCTGGAAATGCTCCGGACAGATTATCTGGATTTGTACCTGATTCACTGGCCGCATGACCGCAAGTATTTTGACAATTGGGAAGAAATGAACATCGAAACGTGGCGTGCGTTTGAAAAGCTGTACGATGAAGGCAAGATTAAGGCGATCGGCGTCAGCAACTTCCGTCCGCGTCACATCGAGAATCTGGTCGACAATTGTGAGATTGCGCCGATGGTGGATCAGATCGAAATTCATCCGGGTATGCCGCAGGATGACATGATTGCATACTGCCGCGAGCACAATATTGTCGTTGAGGGCTGGAGCCCGATGGCAACCGGACGTATTTTCTCTGTTCCGGAAGTACAGGAGCTGGCAAAAAAATACGGCAAGACCGTCGCGCAGGTTGTTCTGCGCTGGCATGTACAGCGCGGTGTCATTCCGCTGCCGAAGTCGGTAACGCCGTCCAGAATCGCAGAAAACAGCCGGATTTTTGATTTTTCTCTCGAAGAATCCGATATGCAGGTTATCAGCAATCTGCAGGGCTGCGGCTGGTCCAATCTTGATCCGGACAATTTGATTTATTGATGAACAATGCCCACTTTTCTAAGGTACAGAAGAGTGGGCATTTTACCGGAAAAGCGCAAGAATCTATACAGGAATAACAGCGGAATGCGGATTGACGGAACAGGCAAGGATGACTATACTCTATATTTGTACGGTTCATTAGAGAATAGAAATGGAGCAGAAACATGGTAACGAGACTAGAGCGCCGCGTGTGTCCGCATGCGGTGTCCGGCAAGATGTTCTGGCTGTGCGCCATCACGTATATTATCGCTTTATTCGGAAGAATGAGTTATTCCGCGGTGATGGTTGCGCTGATTGCAAACGGCAGTATGGATGAGGCACAGGCGGGACTCATCGGCACGGCGTTGTTTGTCGTGTACGGCGTGTCGCAGATTTTCAGCGGTTTGATTGGTGACCGCATCAGCCCGAAAAAGATGATTTTTGTGGGCTTGATTGGATCCGGTATTTTGAATCTTATCATGGGTTTGACCGGACAATATGCGGTCATGCTGGTAGTCTGGGCGCTCAACGGATTGTTTCAGTCAACCATGTGGTCTCCTATTGCACGTATTTTTGCCGAGCAGATGCCGCCGGATGAGCGCAAAAAATGCTGCAATAACATCGCGGTGACCTATCCACTGGCGACCATTCTCGCCTATGTGCTGGCAACGGTATTGCTGACGGCTTGGAACTGGCGCGGCGTATTTTTGCTGGCGGGCGGCATGATTATTATTACGGGCATCAACTGGATGATTCGCATGAGCTGGTTTGAAAAACAGATAGAAACCAGTGATGAAATCGAAGTGATTGAGCTGCAGCCGAAGCAGACACAGAAAAAAGAAAACATGCTGCGTTTGCTGCTGCTCTCCGGCATTGTGCTGGCGACGATTCCGGCTATGACGCACGGTATGCTGCGCGATGGCATCCAGACTTGGCTGCCTACCTTGATGACGCAGAATTTCCACTTTGGCACGTCAGCGTCTGTTGCGCTGGATATTATCATTCCGGTGTTTAATATGCTGGGTGTGTTCTTTACCAAGGCGCTGCCGAAAAAATGGACGGAAAACGAACTCAAAGCGTCTGCGGCATTTTTTGCCGTGACGATTATCACGTTGATTATGCTGGATTTGGTTTGCAATGTCAGCGCCGTGCTGTCGCTGATTCTGCTGACTGTAGCAAGTACCTGTATGACAGGCGCAAATATCATGTTAATCAATTTAATTCCGGTGCATTTTGGCGTAGTCGGACGCGCTTCATCTGTGACGGGTATTTTGAATTGTTCGGCATATGTTGGTTCGGCGATTTCCAGTTTTGGTGTCGGCGCAGTCGCACAAAATTTTGGCTGGGGGTCAGCCATTGCGGTTTGGGTCGGCTTTTCGCTGCTTGCGCTGCTGGCATCGCTGGGCGGATGCAGGCGCTGGGGCGTGTATGAACATCGCTTAGACAACCGCGAGCGCGCAAAATCATAAAATGAAAACAGGCTTTTCTCTGAAAAATCAGAGAGAGCCTGTTTTTTTGATCTATGTATGCGTTTATATTTCGATTTCAAATTCCCGCAGGTACTTTTTCAGCCTGCGCAGAACGGAATTTGCCGTGCGCACGTGCTGCTGTCCCTGCTGGCGCATGTCGGGCGCCACGTCCTCATAGTCAAGAATATCATTGAGTGCGTTGCGCTGACTTTTTATCAAGTCATAGACCGGAAGCAGGGTGTCGGGGCGGAAATCCGTCTGTCCGATGAGCAGCTGGTCCTGTACAGCACCAAGCCGCTGGGCGTAAGCGTCCAGCTCCTTGCAATCGGTCTCGGAAAGCTCATTGGTTTGCGCGTCGTGGTCAACGTTTTCTATTTCGATTTGCAGAGCGGAAATGCAAAATTCTATTTCCTGCGGTGTCAGATGCAAAGTCGGCTTTTCGGTGTTCGGCATCGTATCAACTCCTTTATGGACATATCTTAACAGAAAACAGACGGACAGGCAAGTGCATACTTGACAAAAAACGGTGGATATGTAATACTATACTATATGGTTATCAAAACTATGTTTATCGTGAGGAATATACCATGAAGAAGAGCAAGACCGTTATTCTCGTTGATTCCGGCTGTGATGTTCCGCAGTCTTTGATTCAGAAATACGATATGAAGGTGCTTCGGCTGCGCGTTTCATATGAAAACGAGCACTATATGGACAGCGTTGCGCTGGCACATGATGTATACAAGCGCTTTCCGGAGGAAATTCCGCATACCTCCACACCGGTTATGCAGGATTATTATGACATCATTGAGGAGATCAAGGAAGAAGGCTATGAAAATGTCATCGGCGTCTTTATTTCCAGCAAGCTGAGCAGTACGTATAATACGGCACGGCTGATCTTTGAGGAGCATCCGGAACTTCAGTCGTTTATTTTGGACTCGAAAAACATTTCGATTGGCTCAGGACTGCTTGCGATTTGGGCAGCGGAACAGGTGAGCAAGCAGATTCCGTTTGAAGAAATCTGTGCAAAGCTGAGCGGAAAAGTCAGTGACAGCAAGGTGTTCTTTTATATGGACACCTTGGAATATCTGCGCAAGGGCGGCCGGATTGGCGGTGTTGCATCCGTAGCAGGCAGCCTGCTCAAGATCAAGCCGATTATTTCGTGCAATGAGGAAGGCTCCTATTATACTGTGGAGAAAATCCGCGGTGCAAAGGCGGGAAAAGAAAAGCTGCTGCATCATGTAGAAGCTTTCTGCGGCGGCAGACCGGCGCTGCTGGCGCTCATGAACGGAGGCGCACAGGAAGAAGCGGCGGCCATCAAGCCGATCCTGAAAAAGATGATCAAACAGGGAAAGATTGTGGCAGAAGATCAGATTACCGCAACGCTGGCAATCAACACCGGTCCGGGATTGGTAGGCATTGGCATTTTGGTCGATCCGTAATTATATTACAGATATGAAATGAGAAAGGCAGGAGCGATGCTCCTGCCTTTTTGTCATGCTTGTTTTTGTTTGTCAGATGCGATGAGCAATCGCAATGCTTGCACTGCGGTTTGCACACATGCTGTGGTGTCATGCACTTGTATGTCCTCCAGCCCCATCGCGCGGCGCGTCTGATTGCCGAGAACGAGTAAAATGGTTCCGACCCGCACACGGCGCACGGCGCCGACAATGAACAGCGTGGCAGATTCCATTTCGCTCGCCAGCGCGCCGCAGCCGAGCCAAGCATTCCACTTTTGCTCCAGCTCCGCAGATACCGGCATATTTTCCGGTTCATGCTGTCCGTAGAATGAATCCTTGCACTGCACAACGCCGGTGTGAAACCGGTGCCCGGCTTGTGTCGCTGCCTGATGCAGCGCCTGCACGACATCAAAATGCGGTGTCGCCGGATATTCAATCGGTGCGTATTCTGTGCCGGTGCCGTCCATACGCACGGCACCGGTTGCGATGACCAAATCGCCGCCCAGCACATCCGGCTGCATACCGCCGGATGTGCCGACGCGAATAAACGTATCTGCGCCGCAGTGTACCAGCTCTTCCAACGCAATGGCTGCGGACGGACCGCCGATGCCGGTTGAGCACACACTGACCGGTACGCCGTCCAGCGTGCCGGTATATGTGGTAAATTCGCGGTTGGATGCGATTTTTACCGGATTGTCAAACAGAGCTGCAATTTTTTCGCATCGTCCGGGATCACCGGGCAGAATGACATATCTGCCAATGTCGCCGGACTTGATTTTCAGGTGAAATTCCATATTCGGGCTGTAAGCCGTTGCCATGATACTCCCTCCTGTCTGACAAAGCAGAACCTGTTATGCCTTGTACGCGGTGCCGATCTTGTCAGCCTCCATGATTGCGGCATATACCTCGTCTGCCGTGATGTCCTTGCGCAGGTTCTTGGTAGACTGTGTCGGAACAACAGCAGCCTCTGCGACCTTGCGGATTTCCTCTTCCTTGACATCGGTGATACCCAGATCAGCCAGCGTCATCGGCAGACCAATCTGCTTCATAAACGACAGAACTTCGTTCATCTCGTCTTCGGAAGCATGCTCCAGAACCAGCTGCGCCAGTGTGCCAAAGGCAACCTTTTCGCCGTGGTACATGCCGTGTGCCTGCGGAACATACGCAAAACCATCGTTGATGGCGTGTGCTGCTGCCAGTCCGCCGCTCTCAAAGCCGATACCGGACAGATAAATGCAAGCCTCAACAACATTTTCCAGTGCATCGTTGGACTGCTTGGCCTCCAGTGCTTCCAGCGCACCGACGCCGTCGCGAATCAGAATGTCATAGCACAGCTTGGACATCATCAGTGCGGTGTTGGAGCACTGGCCGCGCGCCATGGTCTTGACACCGGATGCCTTGCATGCGCGTGCTTCAAACCAAGTAGCCAGCGCATCGCCCATGCCGGCTACGAGCAGACGCTTCGGAGACTGTGCAATCACAGCGGTATCTACCAGAACGAGATCCGGATTGCGCTTCATCATCAGAGCCTTGATGACAACGCCTTCGTCGTTATAGATAACTGCAACGCCGCTGCACGGGGAGTCGTTGGATGCAACGGTCGGGATGATAACCAGCTGATAGCCGCCCAGATTGGTGACAACAGCCTTTGCGGTGTCGATGACCTTGCCGCCGCCGACGCCGATGACAACATCGCAGTTGTTTTCGGTGACAGCATCCATAACGCGGGTGATTTCCGCCTTGGTGCACTCGCCGTTGAACTCGCAGAAAACAACTTCCTTTTCTACCGACTTCAGACTCTCCTCAATCTGTGCGCCAACGCGCTTTTTGTTGTTCGGGGAGCAGAGGACGAGAAACTTTTCGCCCATCTTCTTGACATTGCGGCCGAGGTTTGCCAGCTCACCGTTGCCCTGCATGTAGCGAGCAGGGGACTTGATACCATAAGACATAATATATGGACTCCTTTCCATGTGACGAGTGCCGATGTATTTTGAAAACATGCAATCAGCAATTACCCGTATCTTTACCTTCAGTGTACCAAAATCCAATCCTTTTGTAAAGAAAAAACGAAAACGGCAGCCGTCTGAAAACAGACAGCCGCCGCATGTGTGCATTTCATTATTTGATAAAGCTCTTGTCAACGGTTGCGCTCGGCAGATTGATGCCGGCGCTGGTGTAAATATCCTCATAGATGAAGGAAAGCAGATAATCGGATGCTTCACGCAGGTCATAGACGTAGCACCAAGCGCGGCTGGACGGGAGAATGCCGCCCCAAGCGTCTACATGGCTGCCCGGAAGGGCGTCCTGCTCCAAGGTCGGTTTGCTCGTGAGCAAAAACTGTGACAGCTTGAGAATCTCGGAATAGTCCAGAGATGTGGTGCACAGCCCCAGTCCCTGACGGATCAGTGCGGGATATTGGGTCGCGGTCAGACTGCCCGCTTTGGAAAACAGAGAGGCCATGACTTCGCGCTGACGGCTTGTGCGCATGTCATCGCTGTCCAAATGGCGGATGCGGGAATAGGAAACCGCTTGTTCTCCGTTCAATGTCATGCTGTCGCCGGCAGTCAGGGATTTGCCGCATTCGCCGAGATACGGAATCTCAGCTTCGCTCAGATTAACCTGTACGCCGCCGAGCATATCCACGATGCTCGCCATTTCGCTGAAATTGACAGCGACATAATCGGTAATATTGAGATTGAAGTTTTTGTTGAGCGTTTTCACGGCGAGCTGTGCGCCGCCGTATGCATAGGCGTGCGTGAACTTCTCGTATACATCTTTATCCGGAATATAAACCAAGGTGTCGCGGGCAATGGAACACAGCTTGATTTTGTTGTGTACGCGGTCAATGGATAGAATCATGGTCGCGTCCGAACGGCCTTTTTTGCTGTCCTGACTGTCAATGCCGAAGATGGCAATGTTTTTGATATCCGCGTTGTTTAAATCGGTTTGCTCATTGACGGCGAGACGATCTACTGCATTGTCCACGGCGTCCTCAAAGGAAGAATCGTGCTCGAGTGCGCCGAAGAAATACTGATACGCGCCGAAGCAGGCTGTGCAGACGACTGCCAAGAGCAGAAGAATATATACGAATATTGACTTTTTCCTCATGGGTGACCTCCTGATTTTTTGTGTTTCCATTGAAATAGCAATTGAATTGCATGGAATTCCTGTAAAAAAGTATACAGGGAGAGGGTAAAAAATACAAGGAAACTTTTTGTAAAAGCAATGGAAAAAAGACAAGATTGTGTTGTTTTTTGAGAGAAAAAACGGAAGAGAAAATTACGAGATATGAAAAAATAATAAAAAACACAAAGAAATACTGCTTCAAAGATAGTGAAAAAATAAACAAAGAACTGCCAAGGAGCTGCGTGGGAACACAAGAGAAGATTGGACGAAAAAATAGGAAAATTTTTATAAAACAGCAATTTATTTAATAAAATAGCGAAAAGCGTGTGCGAGAACGCAAAGAAAAAATGGAGCAGAGGTGACAAGGTGCACAAAAGCACGCACGACAAAAAATCGAAATTTTATGAGCAAAAATAAAAATAAGAGAATAAAAATGCGAAATAATACAAGAAAATGACGATGATGTACTATAAAAGATGAACGGTATCTAAACAGGAAAAATAAACGAGAATTGCAAGCAATATATTTTATGTTTATGTTGCATAAAAAATCTGCATAAAACTTAGAAGAATTGCATGAAAAATGCGTATTTGGTCAAAATCAACAAATAAATACTTGCAATTGTAACATTGCGGTGCTATTCTTAATACATCAAAAGTCGAGAGCGTCATCCCAAACGCAAAGGACAGAAAAGAAGAGGAGAGAAACTATGAAACTGAAGAAAATGATGGCAGTCGTTCTGGCAGGCGTTACCTGCGCAGGTATGATGGCTGGCTGCGGATCGTCCGGCGACGATTCCAAGGCTTCCGGTGGCTCCGGCGAAAAGGGAACAATGACACTGGTTATGTCCAGCCGTGATGAGTTCCTGTCTACGCTGGAATCCGCGGCTATGTCGGCGGCAGAAGAAGCAGGCGTTAAGCTGACTTCTCAGGACGCACAGAATGACTCTGCAAAGCAGATTCAGTACATTGAGACCGCAGTAAACGGCGGTGACGAAGCTGTTGTTGTAAACCCGGTAGACTCTGATGCAGCACAGGCTCTTGTAGACGCAGCCGGCGACACCCCGCTGGTATTTGTAAACCGTCCGCCGTCTGACATGGAAGTTCTGGCAGCAAAGAATGTTGGCTTCTGTGGTTCTAACGAGGATACCTCCGGTTACTTCCAGGGCGAGTATCTGGCTGACTACTTCAAGAAGCAGGGCAAGACCGAAATCAAGTACATCCTGCTGCAGGGCGAGCTGGGTCAGGTATCTCAGATCAAGCGCTGTGCAGGCGTGCTGAAGGCACTGGAAGACAACGGCATCAAGGCAACTTCCGTTGTAGATCTGGCTGGTAAGTACGACCGTGCAGAGGCAATGAACAAGATCAGCCCGGTTCTGACTTCCGGACAGGAATTTGACTGCATCATCTCCAACAACGACGCAATGGCTCTCGGCGCTATCGAGGCTTGCGAAGCTGCTGGCATCGATCCGGCTTCCTTCCCGATCGTTGGTATCGACTGCACCAAGGACGGCGCAGCAGCTGTACAGGCTGGCAAGATGGCAATGACCGTTTACCAGAACCCGCTGGGACAGGGCAAGGGCTGCATCGAAGCTGCTCTGAACCTCGTTGAAGGCAAGGCTGCCAATGAGGGCACCTCGTTCACCAAGGACGAGACTGGCAAGGACTACAGCGATTCCATCGTTTGGATCCCGTTCGAGCCGGTAACCAAGGACAACGTAGCGGACTATCTCTAATGTAAAAGCAGTTATCTTTGAGAGAGAAGGATAACAACTGATGATTGAGTGAGACGTTGAGGGCGTCGGACATAGTCTGACGCCCTCATTTAAGCAAGAAGGTAGGAAAGGCAGGGTGAACACAAACGTGAGTGAGTATATCCTCGAAATGCACGACATTGTCAAGGAATTTCCGGGCGTAAGAGCTCTGAAAGGCGTACAGCTGAACGTTCGCCCCGGTACCGTTCATACTCTGATGGGTGAAAACGGTGCAGGTAAATCGACACTGATGAAGTGTCTGATCGGCATTCAGCCGTGCACCTCTGGCAAGATTATCTTCGACGGCAAGGAAGTGGAGTTTAAGAGTCCACTGCAGGCGATGAACGCAGGCATTACCATGATCCATCAGGAGCTGTCTCCGGTACCGGATCGTACCGTATGCGAAAACCTGTGGCTTGGCCGCTTCCCGATGAAGAACAAGCTGATGTGTGACCACAAGCGGGCACGCAAGGAAGCAAAAGAACTGTTTGAAAAGTGGAATCTGGCGCTGAATCCGGACGATATGATGAGAGATCTGACGGTAGCTCAGCAGCAGATGGTAGAAATTGCAAAGGCCGTATCTTACGATACAAAGGTCGTAGTTATGGACGAGCCGACTTCCGCTCTGACCGAGACGGAAGTAGAGCATCTGTTCGATATTATCGCGGATCTGAAGTCCAAGAACGTTGCAATCATCTACATTTCTCATAAAATGGAAGAAATCTTCCGCATCAGTGATGACATCAGCGTATTCCGTGACGGTGAGTACATCGGCACAGACCGCGCAGCAAACCTCAACGTGGACAAGGTTGTAGAGATGATGGTAGGACGTCAGGTTGGCAACATGTTCCCGAAGGTAGATTGCGAAATCGGTGATGTTATTCTTGAGGTTAAGGATCTGGCATCCGGCAAGGCGTTCGAGCACGTAAGCTTCCAGGTACACCGCGGCGAAATCTTTGGATTCGCTGGTCTGGTAGGTGCAGGACGTACGGAGATTGTAGAGACCATCTTCGGTATGCGCAAAAGGACCGCTGGTCAGATTTTCCTCAATGGCAAGGAAGTTAACATCAAGAGCCCGGAGGATGCAATTGCAAACTCGATTGGTCTTCTGACCGAGGATCGTCGCGGCAATGGTATCTTTGGACTGCTTGATATCACAGAGAATACTGTAATGGCATCCCTGAAAAACTATGGTTTCCCCCAGAATCATAAGAAGATGGAAACGGATGCAATCAAGTGGAATCAGGCAATGCGCACCAAGACCCCGTCTATGCGTCAGCGCATTATGAACCTGTCCGGCGGTAACCAGCAGAAGGTGCTTTTGGCGCGCTGGCTGCTGCTCAATCCGGACATCCTGATTGTCGACGAACCGACTCGTGGTATTGACGTCGGTGCGAAGTCTGAAATCCATTCGATTATCACACAGCTGGCAGGCGAGGGCAAGGCAATCATCATGATTTCCTCCGAGCTTCCGGAAGTATCCGGCATGGCTGACCGTATTCTGGTTATGTATGAAGGCCATATGATGGGCATTATTGATCGTAACCGTGACGGCGGTGATCCGTATGATTCACAGGAACTGTTGACCTATGCACACGGCGAAAAGAACGATTTCGCCACTGCCAAGTAAAAAGGAAGGGGAGACTCTTATAATGGAAGCAACAAAAAAGGGCTTTGATTTCAAAAAATTCATGTCAGATAACGCCATGTGGTTCGTGCTGATTATTCTGGCAGTTGCTCTGACCGCGGTTCGTCCGAGGTTTGCGACTGTCGGCAACCTGACCACACTGATTTCTTCTGAGTCCGTAAAGGGCATCATTACCTGCGGCGTTTGCTGGTGCATCCTGTCCGCCGGTATCGATCTGGGTCCGGGCGCTGTAGCAGCTCTGTCTGCCGTAGTATCCGCATCCCTCGCACAGCAGGCTGATCTGCCGACTCGTCTGATCAGCGTACATATGCCGGCAGTTGTTTGTATCATCGTTGCTATGGTTATCGGCGCAATTGTTGGTATTATTTGCGGCTGGCTGGTCGCTTGCACACATATCCATCCGTTTATCGCGACGTTGGGTTCACAGCTCATATGTCGAGCTTTGGCAAAGATGTACTCCAATAAGCCGGTATCCAATCTGGATCAGAGCTTCCGTAATTTCGCCGTTTACAAAATCGGCGGCATTCCGATGGTTGTATTCATCTTCTTGATTGTATTTATCATTTCGTGGTTCATGATGACGCAGTGCCGCTTCGGCAAGAACATCTTCGCAATCGGCGGCAACCGTCAGGCAGCGCGCGTAGCAGGCATCAACGTAGAAAAGAACCTGATTCTCACCTACATGTGGTGCGGTCTGGTATCCGGTCTGGCTGGCGCAATGCTGGCAGCTCGTACCGGTTCTGCTGACCCGTCTACCAACGGTCTGCAGTACGAGTTCGATGCAATCGCAGCAGCTACCATCGGTGGCACTTCTCAGACAGGCGGTATCTGCCGCATGTCCGGTGTACTGTCCGGTATCCTGATCCTCGGCATCATCAACAACGGCCTCGTTCTTCTGGGTGTTAACGATAACCTGACACAGGTAATCAAGGGTCTGATTATCGTAGTATCCGTAGTAGTTGATATGAGAAAGAACGCTGTTCGCCCGTAAGAAACATTCAAAAAAACATAGACTCTCATTCTCTTGTACACAGGGAGGCTGCGGATTCGTCCGCAGCCTCTTTTGTATGCGCAAAAAAAGAGTGTGCATCTGAAAAGATACACACTCTGTCTGTTGCTATGGAAATTAGCCTGCGACAGCAGCTTTGAGCGCATCTACGCGGTCGGTCTTTTCCCAAGACACGTCCAGATCGGTGCGGCCCATGTGACCGTAAGCGGCGAGCTGACGGTAAATCGGACGGCGCAGATCCAAATCGCGGATGATTGCGGTCGGACGCAGATCGAATACCTGCTCAACGGCATCTCCCAGCTTGGAATCAGCAACCGTGCCGGTACCGAAGGTGTCTACGCGGACGGATACCGGCTGTGCTACGCCGATGGCGTATGCGAGCTGTACCTGGCACTTGTCTGCCAGACCGGCAGCAACGATGTTCTTTGCCACGTAACGAGCAGCGTAAGCGGCAGAACGGTCAACCTTGGTCGGGTCCTTGCCGGAGAATGCGCCGCCGCCGTGCGGTGCAGAACCGCCGTATGTATCAACGATGATCTTACGGCCGGTCAAACCGGAGTCGCCCTGCGGGCCGCCGATGACGAAACGGCCGGTCGGATTGACGAAAATGCGAGTGTTTTCGTCGAACAGATCTGCCGGCAGCGTCGGCTTGATAACCAGCTCAATCATATCCTTGCGGATCTGCTCCAGCGTGACATCCGGATCGTGCTGGGTGGACAGAACAACCGTGTCGATGTGAATCGGCTTGTTGTTTTCGTCATACTCAACGGTAACCTGTGTCTTGCCGTCCGGACGCAGATAGCTGACAGTGCCAGCCTTGCGCACGTCGGTCAGCTTCTTTGCCATCTTCTGTGCCAGAGAAATCGGCAGCGGCATCAGCTCCGGCGTCTCGGTGCAGGCATAGCCGAACATCATGCCCTGATCGCCTGCGCCATTGGTCAGGTCGAGAGCAGCGTCTTCCTTGGTTTCCAGTGCCTTGTCAACGCCCATAGCGATGTCGGCGGACTGCTTGTCAATGCTGGTGACAACAGCACAGGTGTCGCAGTCAAAGCCATACTTTGCGCGGTCATAGCCGATCTCACGAACGGTCTCGCGAGCGATGGTGCCGTAATCGACAACGGCGTTGGTGGTAATCTCGCCCATGATGGAGATGATGCCGGTGGTTACGGTCGTCTCACAAGCAACACGAGCGGTCGGGTCTTTTGCGATGATTGCGTCCAGAATTGCGTCAGAAATCTGATCGCAGATTTTGTCCGGATGTCCTTCGGTAACGGACTCAGAGGTAAATAAGTTCTTTCCCATTGGGGTACCTTCTTTCTATGAGATATGTTTTTTGATTTAACGAATAAAAAAGCGCTTCTGCAAATTACACAGAGCGCCGAACGATCCCTCATCTCTCGATCTGGTAATACCGCCGGATTTGGCACCTTGCTATAGTAGGTTGCCGGGCTTCATAGGGCCGTTCCCTCCACCTCTCTTGATAAGGATATTTACTTGTTGCAACTATCCTAATACTTTTTCGCCGGTCTGTCAAGGATAAAATCAGATAAATTTCAAATTTTCTGCAAAAAAATACAGGAAATTTGGTTGAAAGAACGCGTGCGGCATGGTATGATTTTTAGTAGTGATGGTTATTTTGTGTTACGCCGTTTCACACGCAAGACAGGAGTGGAATCAAATGGATATTTCTGCAATTTACAAGCATCCGGAGGACGTCGTAGCGGTTACTTCCTCTTCCGGTTCGATTACTTATGGAGAGCTGTACCGCAGATCGGAAAATCTGGCAAAGCATATCATTGCATCTGGCGCAAAGCGTGTCATTGTGTACGGTCATAAAGAATACAGCATGGTTCTGGCATACGTTGCCTGTCTGCGTGCGGGCGTGCCGTATATTCCAGTCAGCCCGCAGCAGCCGGTCGGCCGCCGCAAGGCGATTGCATCGCAGGCGGACGCAGGCTTGATTTTATGTGCCGTTGGCCGCGGCTTTGCGGGAGCGGGTTCGGCGCTGTCGCTGAACATTATGGCGGTATCCGATGAGGCGCCGGAGCAGGAAGTGCAGCTGCCGGATGCATATGCGGAAGATCAGCTCGCCTATATTACCTTTACTTCCGGCAGTACGGGCAATCCGAAGGGCGTGCAGGCAACGCGCGGCAATTTGAACAATTACATTGACTGGATGGATAAAACCATTCCGCTCAAGCCGGAGGAAGAGGGAACGATCCTCAATCTGGCAATGTTCTCGATTGACCTGTCTCTGACAGATATTTACTATGCGCTGACGCATGGACGCACACTTGTGACGACCAATTCGGAAATTCAGCAGCATTTGACCAAGCTATATCCGCATCTGGAAAAATCCAATGCGGCGATGATGGTTCTTCCGCCGACGCTTGTGCATTTTATGATGCAGAGCAACCGATTCGGCAGAGAGATGATGCCGAACCTGCGGGTAGTTTATCTGTCCGGTGAGTCACTGCATCCGGGCACGGTGCGCCACCTGCTCAAGTGCTTTGACGGGGATTTGACGGTCATCAACGGATATGGTCCGACGGAGGCGACCTGCAATGTCTGTGCGGCGCAAATTACGGATGATATGTGTGATGACAGACTTCCGGTGGGCATTGTAAAGGATGCCTGCACGACCATTCGTATTATGAAGGACAATGAGGATGTTCCGGTTGGTGAAGAAGGCGAAATTGTCCTGATCGGCAAGAGTGTGACAGGCGGATATACCAACGAAGAAGAGGGCGGATTCTGTACGATTGACGGACAGCCTGCATTCCGCACCGGTGATATTGGTCTGGTAACGGAGGACGGCAGACTGTATTGGAGCTATCGAAAGAATGGCATGATTAAGGTGCGCGGTGTGCGCATTGAGCCGGGCGACGTAGAAAATCACATGGTGCGCATTCATGGCGTCACCGGCTGCGGCGTTGTCGAACGCTATGGTCATCTGGTGGCATATGTCACCGTCAGCCATGAGATGACACCGGGACAGATTCGCGCGGCGGCGCGTCCGCATCTGCCGACACATATGATTCCAGGTATTGTCCGCATCGTGGATTCGCTCCCGATGACAGAGAACGGCAAACTGGATCGAGATCGGTTGGAGTGACAAGAAAAAATGGCCGGCGATTCCTATCGCCGGCTTTTTGCATTGTGCAAATAGTTCTCCATACCAAAAGATAAGTGTTATAATTTTGTAAAAGAATCAGAAAATGGCAGGAACGGCCGGCAGAAATGTTGACTATTTTTTTGAAAATGAGTAATATGATACTAATAGTTTTTAATTCGTGTGCGTCACATGGCTCTGCTGTGATGACAGAGCGAGAAGAAAAAAGGTTATTATATGAATGTGTATTTAGGTATTGATATCGGTTCAACAACCGTAAAACTCGTGGCGGCCGGCGTAAATGATGCGACTGGACGCCTTGAAATTTTGTATCGGAAATATGAGCGGCATTTCTCGAAGGTGCGTGAAAAAGCCTGTGAGATGCTGCGGGACGCCAAGCAGGTAATCGGTGATGCAAATATTTGCGTGGAAATTATTTGAACAGGGGTACAAACTGTACCTC
>JABLTN010119677.1_pt1 | contig 20289 bp, 30 predicted proteins | sample 7160141 | NCBI WGS metagenome assembly JABLTN01 (sample SAMN14651226, study PRJNA627086) | human gut metagenome | isolation source: feces | host: Homo sapiens | reverse complement strand
ATTACAAAAAAGATAATAATTAAAGCAGTTAAAATCCTCTCAGGAGTTTTTTCAAGTGCATTACTTCTTAATGTGCTTCTTGTAATAATTATTATCTTTGCAGTAGTTACACACCGCCAGGGATTTTCCACTTCCAATGATTATACAAAATTTTCTGCGGAAGTGGAACAGTACCGGACGATGGTACAAAATGAGTGTGCAGCACAAGGAATTGAATATTATACAGATGTTGTACTTGCAATAATGCAGTGTACAACAGGCGGACAAACAAGTGACCCAATGAACGCATCTGAAAAAGAATCTAACACTTTATATGGAAAAAATCGTGGTGACATACAGAGTGTGTCTTATTCCATAAAATGCGGTGTAACAGAAATAAAAAAATTGATAGATATGGCCGGAGTTGTTGATTTGTATGACACAGCACATTTATCAATTATGTACCAGGCGTATGAGCTTGACCGGGAATATGTAACATATGCTATGGAGCATGGGGGATATACAGCCCAAAGCGCAAAAGAATACATGGAGCAGGAATCAAAAGAGCAACTGCGTTCACGCAATTCAAATTTCGCAATACAGGTATCTATGTATATGAGTTTGGTTACAAATGGATTTAAACAGTTTATTTACCCGCTTGCCATACATTCTGTTTTAAGCGCTTATAACGAAGATGAACCGTATATAATATACGGCGGTGTATTAAGACAGGTTGTAATAAGCTGTTCAGATGGAGAAGTTACAGACATTGAAACGTTTTCTGACTACAGCAATATTACAATTACAACAGATGAATATACGCTGCATTATGATTATATAACAAATATCGTAGTTGCGATCGGAGATACTGTGAAGCAGGGAGATACATTAGGAATGGTAATGTATCTTGATGATTACGAAGATTATGGAATGAAATTTTATATGACACAAAATGATGAAACAGTAAATCCGGAAGAATGGCTGGATAAACTGGAAATTGAACGGGAGTCGCTCGATGATGCAAGTATCGAAGAAGGACAAATGATTGCCGAGTATGCCAAAGCTTGTATTGATAATATGTCCTATGTTGAGGGCGGTACATCAGCTACAGGTTGTGATGAGATAGGATTTATTTACAACGTCTTCAGCTCGTTTACAAGTTACGATGAGGACTATTTTAACATACCGACAGATTCTTATGAGGATATTATAAGCTGTAAATATGTGTCGTATACCAACGATGTTGAAAAACAGATAAGACCACAAATTATGTATGAAGGTGATGTTATTATCTATGCTGATTCAGAAGGAAATTATGTAACAGCAGGAGTATATATCGGAAACAGCAGAGTTGTACATATGACTGAATATGGCTGTGTTCAAGATTTTTATAATTTTGCTACTCCGGCAGTCCTTGTGCGGCTTCTTGGAAATAAAATGGACGGTATGGTGTGGCCGCTTCCCGGTTACACACGAAGCAATATATCAAGTCCGTTTCAGCCAGACAGAACTAATCCCGTAACAGGGGTTGTCGAAGCACACAGAGGGACAGATATTGCAGCACCGACAGGAACAGAAGTTGTCGCGGCAGATGCAGGGGAAGTGGTAGATGCTTCATATTCATCTAGTGCGGGATATCACATTATTATCGATCACGGCAATGGCATTAAAACCTATTATTATCATTCATCACAGTTGATTGCAGATGTGGGCGATATAGTGGAGGCTGGAGATGTAATTATGCTTGTAGGTTCTACCGGACAATCTACCGGTCCACATCTGCATTTTGGCATTACAGTGGACGGAGAATGGGTTGATGCTATGGATTACACATATATTGGAGAATAGTAGTGCTATATATAGCACCGGAAAAGGAGAGGAAAATGAAAAAATGCGCCGGTAACTTTGGAAAATATAAAAGCTGTATCCGCTGTACGGAGAGGCAAAATTGTGTAACTGTAATACTTAATAAGGAAGGAAATGCAAATGGAAACATTAAAAAAGATACAAAAATTTCTTAAAAAACATCAAAATGTTTCAATGTCTGTTTTTGTAATTTTTGTTATATCAGGATATTTCTTTTTCATTTTTTCAAAAAACATCTTTCATGAAAAAGGTGATTTAAAATATACAGAAATAAACAGTAAAGAAACACTGGAACAGCGTGAGATTACATTAAATAAATGGGTATATTGCCCGGACACGCAGGAAATGGAAGTGGAATTTGATGTTGTAAATGCAACCTACGATGGGATAGATACATATAAAGTAACTGCTTGTGACAGGCAGAAAAGACAGTATGCAACATCTGTTGTGCTTAGTTCACCGACAATGCAGGTCATACGAATCAAAAATGTCGAAGAACAGGAGTTTTCTGAATTAAGACTTGCACTACAGGTTGATTATGCCGGAACGGTATCCAAGGAAATGGCAAAATTTTATACCAATGCAGAAAAGGTAGAAAGAGTAGATAAGATTGTAGATTACAACACGACTGAAGAATACTATATTGCAAAATTAAATACATACATTGCTAATTATCAAAATGAAATTAATGAAATACAAAGAAATATTTCAGAACAGGAAAAGAAACAGCAGGCGGCTGATGAATTGATACAGGAGCTTAATTTAAAGCTTAGTTATGCTGCAGGCGATGAAAAAAGCAGTATAAACAGCCAGATTGCAGATGTTAATAAGCAGCTTATAGAGTTAAATACAAAAATACAACAGTATAAAACGCAAATTACTGAAATACAGAAAAATATTGCTGATTATGAAGCAATAAAAAATGCATATGCAGCTACAGGAAATGATTAAAAGGGAAAGGATAAAAACATGAATGTATTATATTGCGGATCAGAAATCCGTGGAAATGTTATAGCAGAATACTGCAGAAGAAAGAAAGATAAAATTGAATTTACCGGAAGTAAAAATCATATTAACGAATATGATACGAAAATATTTACCGGACAGTATGAAGTAATTATAATTGATGTAACGCAGCTCATTGATGACACACAGGTAATTACAGATTATATTTGCAGAATAAAAAAGGCAAAGACAAGTCAGATTGTAATTTTCGCAGAGGGTTTTACATATCGTTCCCGGCTTATAGAAGAACTACTTTCCAAAGGATTTACGAACTTCATTCTTGCAACGGGACTTGCCACACAGGCAGATGAGTGGGAAAAGTGCATTACAGGGTATTATACAGAAAATACTATAGAGCAGGATTTAAGAGAAAATGCAGAAGCAGAGCAGGAACAGGAAAAACAGCAGGAGAAAATTATTTCAATCGCTGTCGCCGGAACAATGAACCGCATTGGAACAACGACACAGGCATTGCAGCTTGTAAGATACTGTATGTCAAAAGGATATAAAGTAGCCTATGTAGAAATAAATGATACAAATTTTATAGAAAGCTGCCATGAGTTATATGCAGACGTAAAAGAAGAAGGAGATAACGGTATTATATATAATGACTTGTATATGTTTAAATCAGACAAGCTTGCAGAAGTATTAAAAAAATTTGATATTTTAATTTGCGATTATGGATCAATTACTTCGCCATCATTTAATAAGATTTCTTTTGCAACCCAACAGATAAAATTCCTTGTGGCCGGTACAAAACCGGGTGAAATAACTGCAGTGCAAAACACACTGCAGTCACCAATATATACTGAAGCAGCATATATATTTTCGTTTGTTCCAGAATCAGACCAGAAGGACATTCTGGAAATGATGTGTGAAAAGCAAGATAGCGTAATATTTGCAGCAACATGCTTTGATCCGTTTGATTATGTGCAGTGTAATTACGATAAGTTATTAACGTTAGAGGACGTAACAACAGAGGAAAAAACAGGATTTTTTACAAGGTTTAAGAGGAAAAAACATGAAAAATAAATACAATTCAATCCTGTTAAAAAAAGAGCAGGAAAAAGAAAAAAGTGAGAAGATGCAACAGGTACGGGTAGAAATAAAGAAGCAGCTTGCACATAATATAAGCGAAAAAAAATCTAATGTACGTGTAAAAGAATGTCTGTACAAAGCAATATGGATATGTATTGTACTAATAGCAATTTTAATTCTTCTTTCATTATTATATAACGAATTTCCAGAGCAGTACAAAATGCTTCTGGAATTTCCAGACAGCATAAAAAATATGCTGCATAAAATCGAGGTGATGATTGCGTGAAGGAAAACGAGTGGCATGAACTGGTATACGATGAAGAACAGTTAAAAAATCTAATTATAAATATCGGCAAAAATGTAAAAGTTGAGAGAGAAAGTAAAAATTACTCAATTTCGCAACTGTGTGAACGGGCTAATATTAGCAGTCTGCACCTGTGCCGAATTGAAAAAGGAACAAATCCAATAAGTGTTTCAACTCTAATCAAGATAAGTATTGCATTAAATATACCGGTCACAAGACTTATACCGGAAACATTGGAACAGTCGTTGGAACTTTTAGAACATCTGGAAATGAAAAAGCAAAAAGTGTAATTTATAACTGGAAAGGAAAAAATATGATTAAGTGTGAAGGTGGAGAAGTAATTCTTGATGGTGAATGGAAGCAAATCATGACCGAATATTTGTGCTTGTCAAAAAAAATAATTGAATGTTCGGATAAAATATATAGCGGTGGATTTAATCCAACAATTCCACAGCTTATGCAAAATTTAGAAAAGAAATAGTAATTTTGTGTAAGATTTGCCGAGCAATGGTAATTAAATTTAATTGACTTGTGCAGAATAATATAGTATAATTATTGTACAATAAAATGAACAAAAAATTGAACAATATAAAAGCGAGGTGTTAAAGATGTTGGCAGTAAATTATTCAACAATTAGAAACCATTTAAAAGATTATTGCGACAAGGCTTCAGACTTTCAGGAAACAGTAATTGTTACAAGAAAAAATGAAAAAAACGTGGTTTTAATGAGCCTTGATAAATATAATCAGTTGGAAAGAGCAGCTAGAAATAATGAATATCTTGCTATGGTTGACAGAGGAATTGCACAGCTTGAGGCTGGTCATGGTCAAGAACACGAACTGATTGAGGTAGACGAATGAAAAAATTATGGGCAGACAGGGCATGGGATGATTATTTGTATTGGCAAACACAAGATAAAAAGACACTAAAGCGAATCAATGAACTTATAAAGTCTATTGAGAGAGAAGGATTGTCTGAAGGGATTGGAAAGCCTGAACCGCTGAAACACAGAAAAGCATGGAGTAGAAGAATAGATGAAACCAACAGATTAGTCTATAATATAGATGAAAATGGATTTTTGTGGATTATTGCGTGTCGAGGACATTATGAAGATTAGTACAATTTAAAATGAATACAAAAATATGAAAAATCGAGGCATATATGCAATGGTATTTAGATGAGGATGACATTGCTGAATATGCCTCAATTTTTTTATCCCCTATACCACAAATTAGAACAAAAATCAATATCATATGTGATATTGAAAACAAAAAATTTAATAGATACAATTCATTACGTTGTTTAAAAAAATATAAATAGTTTCATTTTTTAAAGGAGGGAAAAACGTGTTACAAGATGTTTTTGATGAATTTGGTGGAGCATCAAAGAAAGGAATTGTTATTTTTCTGTTAATTGCATTATGTGTCGTTTTGTTAGCAACCAATGGTGTTGTTGCACAGAATTTCACATCACTTTTAACAACCTTTTTTGAAAACTGCAGAAATATTGCAGGATTCTAATTGCCAAAAGAATAGCAAAACAAGAGCTTTAGGCAGATGTCTAAAGCTCTTGTTTTAAAGAAGGAGGAAGGATTAAATGCCGGATATACTTACAGGAGTTCTTACAGAAGAACGATTACAGCCACTTCTTAAATATCTCAATGATAAAGAAATAACCGATGTAGACTGGAATGGAAAAGATTTGTGGTTAAAAAATATATATTCCGAAAAAATACAAGTTCCAAAAGAAGAACACAATGTTACACCGGAGTACATTGCTGCAATTACACAGCATATTGCCAATACTGTATCCAAACGATTTAATAAGGAAATTCCTTGTCTGGAAGCTGAAACAGAGGATTACCGGATTGAAGCATTACACGAATCCGCTGCAGTATCAGGACGAAGCCTTTGCATAAGAAAGACAACAAAATTTCCACGAATGACATATAAGCAGTTAATAGAGCATGAGTATTGTGACGCAAGACTGCTTAATTTTTTAATTAATGCAGTTTATTGTGGATTTAATATTATTGTCTGCGGAGAACCCGGGGCAGGAAAAACGGAATTTGCAAAATTCCTGTCACTTTACATTCCGAACGAACAACGTGTAGTTACTATAGAAGATAATCTGGAATGGCATTACACAACGTGCAAACCTCATGCAGACGGAATAGAAATTCAGGTAAGCAAGAATTTTGACTATACCGCAGCACTTAAAGCATCGCTGCGGCTTAATCCAAAACGCTTAATGTTATCGGAAGTACGTTCTGTAGAAGCAAAATCACTTGTAGAATGTTGGACAACCGGTGTAACCGGTATATCAACTATTCATACAGATGATGTCTTAAAAGTTGTCGAGCGCATTATGAATATGATGCCAACAAAAACAGAGGCAGAACGTTTAGAAAATAATATCTATAATTCGCTGGATATTGCAGTGCTTATAAATACCAGAAAGGTCAAAGGCGAACAGGGAGAGAAGGAACAGCGTTGTATTGACCAGGTGGCAATGTTTGAACGTACTGCCGGTGAAAATAAAGCAAGACTGCTTTATGATTCCGGAGAATTTGTTAAAGATATTCAGTTTTCTGCAAATGACATAAAGAGATTTACGAAAAATGGTATAGAAGATTTCTTTAGCATTACAGACGAAATAAAGCAGTATGAAAAAATGGCTGCTGAAACGGAGGAAATAGATGAATAAGAAAAAAAATGCCATAGGATTACTACTATATAAAAATCTGGCGGCAGAAATGGCGGCATATGGAGAAAAGCTTACATTAAAAAAATTAATGATGGAGTATCTTAAAATGACAGTGATCTGCCTTATAACGGGATATATATACCGGCTTCCATTATGGGGATATGCAATTATCATTATTACAGCATTACTATTAGTGCCATTTATAATGCTTAATAATGTTAAATCTATGTATGAAACCAAAAGATGTCATGATGTTATGAGATATTATGAGAAGATGCTTGCAAATTTTCGCAATGAACAGAAAGTATATACATCATTAATTGAAACAGAAAAAATTTTCCCAGATGGGGAAATGAAGGGGGTAATACAGGCAGCTATTAATTACATTGAAACTACAAATGAAACAGGAAAGGTTGAAGAAAAAGCATTGCAGCTTATAGAAGATGCCTATCCGGTTGAACGCATAAGATATATGCATAGATTTTTACTGCAGACAGATTACCAGGGTGGAAATCCAGCAATGGGAGTAGAAGTATTGTCTATGGATAAAAATATGCTGGACAGACGTATTTCCGAGTTTCAACAGAAAATAAAAATGAGCAAGACAATAAATAAGGTAGGGATTATTCTTACATTATTATTATGCGCATTGCTGACTAATATTGATACGTTTATTCCACAAATACAAGACTACATTAACATAAGTACAAACATAATGGCACAGATCACGGCGGTTATGCTTATTGTGTTTATGTTATGGTTCTATAAAAATTTAACAAAAAAAATGATTATTAACTGGGTAGGGGAAGATTCCTCTATTACCGATGAAAAGTGGGAACAGACATATAACAAATATATAAATTATGATATGAATAAGCAGCGCGCAAAAAGCATTGTATACGCATTTATCGTGTTCCTGTTTACAGTTATTTTATACTGCATTACAAAATCAAAACCGCTTTTAATCTTTGAAATTGGCATAAGTATTGCAGCTGCAATGTTGTACAAATTAGCATATTTTTCATTAAAAAGACGCGTTTTAAGAGAAATTAAAGCGGCATTTCCGCTTTGGCTTATACAGCTGTCACTTTTATTACAGTATGAAAATGTGCAGATGGCTATTGCAAAAAGTTATGAAAATGCGCCGGGAATTTTGAGAACACCAATTCGGGAAATGCTGCAGAAGCTGGATAAAGATCCTGAATCAGCAGAACCATTTAAAGAATTTTTAAACAATATCGAAGGCGCTGGAGATGTAACAGAAGCAGTAATAACACTGTATACTATCTCACTTCGCAGAGAAGATACAGCAGAAGAACAGTTTAAGGAACTTATAATAAAAAATCTGCAACTTACAGATTTAAACGAAAAAGCAAAAAACGACGATACTGTTACACTCTATAAGCAGATGATTTTTTCCCCAACACTGGCCGGGTCCTTAAAAATGATAGCTGACGGAATTATCCTGATGTTGTCATTCATGAATATAACTAATACGTTTATGTAGAGTGGAGGACGAATATGAAACAAATAGTTACAGCATTTTTTATGATGTTTTTATTACTGATACAGATAGGTATCAGCAATGGCATCATTTTTGCGGATACACAGGTTACAACGGCAGAACGGTATCACCAAAATATTATTGCAGAGATAGAAGCAGGAAATTTATCAGATGCGGTTATAGATACCTGTAAGGCAAAGGCAACCGCAGACAGATATGTATTGCAGACAGATAAGATTGTAGATTCAACAGGAAAAACAGTTGCTGTAGAAGTAATTCTTAAATATAAATACAGAATCGCATTTTTGAATGTAGAAGATGAACATCAAAAATGTGGTTATGCAAGATAGAAAAATAAGCGGTGCTATAAATAGCACCAAAAGAAAGAGGAAAAATTTATGGAACATATTTTTGAAGATTTTTCAGAAGCAGCATATCTGTATGTTGTAGGTATACTGTTATTTAGTTTTTTTGCGGCCGTATTACAGGCAGTTACATCATTTTAGGGAGGATACCAATGAAAGAAATAATGGACGATTTCGGAGCAGCAACACAGGATATTGTAGTTTCAATACTGTTTGTAATTCTTGCAGGCAGTATTTTATTTTCCGGTGTATTTGGAAGTGAGATAAGCATTATTGCAAATAGTTTTTGTTGAGGTGGTGAATTATGTTAAAAGACATAACAGATGATATTTTTGGCAGTATAAAAGACCATTTTATTATTGCACTTGTATTTGTAATATTATCAGGTGTTGTGCTTGTAGACCAGGCAGGAAACAGAACACAGGGAATATTTCCAATTATGGGTAAAATCTTGCAGCTACAGGCTGCAGATAATATACCAGAAGATAATAAGGAAATTGTAAAAGAAATAGTGCAGCTTCCAGCTCCGGAAATAGTGTGGAACGGACAGTCGGATATTACTGTTGGAAATACTGTGCATCTGTTTGATTATTTTGTTGTAAATACGTCCGAAGCTGTAGCAATTCCCGCCGTTGATTATGAATTATTACAGGTCAAGGAAATTACAGATGAAAGCGATAACAGTATTTTGCAACAGTTTGATGAAATACACAAAAGCATTATATTTCCGCATAGCGGCATCTATACAATCACATTTTACATAAGGGATAACCAGCAGAAAGAAACTGTTGCAAAAATAGACATACCGGTAAATCCGGAGTAAGGAGAAAAAATGAAACAGGCAGTATTGGGAACGGTAGTATTATCCATTACGTTAATTGTAGCATCGATTCTGTTTAGTCTGGATTCACGTTCAATACGACAGCAGGAAATAGAAAATGCGTTAGAGGAAGCGTTAAAGAGCTGTGCAGAAAGTATATGGGTTAACAGCACATATGCGGCGCAGACGGAAAATGAGTTCGCTGCGGATCTGATACAGACAATTACAACGCAAATTGAAAGTGATTCTGCTGTTTCCATTAGGATATTAGATTTAGATAATGAAAAGGGAATTGTAAGTGCAGAAGCGGTTTTAAAATATAACTATCCCAATGGGAAAACAGGTACTGTAAGCACTGTAAAAACTGTAATTATGGAAAAGAACGTATTTAATCCGGATGCAGATATAAAACAGACATATACGGTTGCATTTTATCTTCCAGACGTTCCGGAAGATGAATTGTACAAGCAGTATAAGGTATTGGAAAATGCAGCATGTATTGTCCCGGAGAATCCGGAAATTGAGGGAAAGACTTTTGTGCGGTGGCAGACAGCCGATGGCACAGAGGTACATCCAAGCACATTACAGGTAGTATCAGATGTTTCACTTTTTGCAGTTTTTAATTAAGAAACAAAGTACAGAATTTGCACATTGACAATTAAATAATTTTTTAAAGACCGGGAATACTTGAAATGTGCCTTGGCATATGCTATAATGCCAATAGGCATAAAGATGATAATGCTCATGATGAGCAGACAAACAAAAAGCTCCAGAGGTTGCGACTCTGGAGCTTTTCTATTCCATTTGGTATAGGCGGCTTAAACCTAAGGCTGGCTACCGTTTAATCTCTATCCAACCATTTGCAGATATAGTAGGCAACTATACCAGCCAAAACAGAGATAATAAAAGATGATAATAAACTCATGATAAGCACCCCCTTTCTCTACCTGTCTAGGGGTGGTAGCAAACTGATTATATCATATAAAAAGTCTTTAAAACAATCACATGGAACATTTCCATTTAATTCACCTTGTTATATTTTAAAAATAAATAAATAATTAATTAGTTGACAAATGTATCAAAATGATACATAATAATGTCAAGGGAATTGATTATTATAAATATTTAGAGGAGGTTAAGTTATGGAAGTTGAAGTTGAAATCCAAAAAGAGAATGTAACGAAGATGAAACAACTGCAAATGCAGTCAGGCATGAACATGGCGGATTTTGCAAAAAGTATAGGTGTTCCATACCGGACCATGCAGAAATGGTGTAACGGTACACAGCCATGCAGAGAGTACATTTTAAGGCTTGTTGCGTATAAACTTGCGTATGATAAGTTAAAGGAGCGTGTTCATGAAGAATGAAATTAGAAGCCTGGCAGATTTAAACGAAGAAGAAGCTGCGCTGGTAGCAAGGCATATGGAAGAAAATCCGTCAGTAAGATTCAAAAAGATCTTTAAAGGCTGGTATGATGAGCAGGGTAATCTGTGTATCAGATATAGTAATGATATGTGGTATCATTATAATGCAGAACGACAGGAATGGTGGTAAAAGCAATGGGATTTTTAGATGATATAATGCGGTTACTCGTAGGTTTGATATTGGTCATAATTGCTTTGATTGTATTAGCAATAGCAGTTTGCTATATCATACTAGGAGTTAAGACGAATACCTCAAAAACATTAATGACAGGTTTGCTTATTGTTATACTTGAAGTGTGTGTAGTAGGTGCGACTATTAATTACTATGTTAATCGAGATTAATTGAAAGGTGAGCGGTAAATGTATACTATTTTACTTATTCTTGGAATTATACTGTTTACTATAGGCGGGATTGGGTGGATTAGGAGTGCCGATGAAGGAAATAACAGCAAGTTTATTGCAGTTGCGTTAATTGGAATATTTGTGATTGTCATAGCAATGGTATTTAATGCAGTGCCGTATATATATACACGTTAATTCAAAGAAGCAGGAGCAGTGGTGACAATTTGGCATCATACAACTGGTTCTTTATGGAATATTTATGATGATGTTACTGCGGATACTCCGGCTGACAGGAAATGAAAATATCTCAAAGGGAGAACGATGAATGTATATCATTGCAAATGGTATTGGAATTGTACTATTGATTATATTATTGACCATAGCTATAATTGTCAAGATAGTAAGTGGCGAGGTGAACAAAAGATGCCAATACAGCAGCAAGAAGAATTTCTTAGATGAAGGCGAAGCATTAAATGTTGAAGAAAACACGGATATTCCATATCCGTATACGCAGGTGAAGATGAAGCACATACTGAACCAGAAAAGAAAGGGGCTATTAATATGCTAAAAAGATATTTTGAAGAAGCTTTAAAGGGTTTTGCAGTGTTAATTATATTTATAATTTGTATGTATACGCCTATTTTTATAGAGTGGCTTGTTAGTTGATGTAATTGATGCCGGAAACAGAGGGCAGATATATAACAAATATTAAGATGATTTGTGACGAACTTCGTCACAGGAAAGGTTGAAAATATGACAAGATTAAAAGAATTATTAAAGGACAAAAAAGTAGTAGCAGGAGTAGCGGCGGTAATCGTTTTAATTGCCGTAGGAACAACGGCGGTGTGTGTATCAGGTGGTAATAAAAATAAGCAGACAGCCGTACAGGAAACACAACAGCAGACAACGGCAGTAGCTACAGCAAAAAAGACAGAGCAGACCACAGCGGCGATGGAAATAGCACAGGCACAGACAGGAGCAGGTGAAACCACAGCTGTAGCAGAGGAAACGAAAGTAGAAAATGAATCCCAGACAGAAGAAGCCACAGTAGAAACCCCACAGCAGGCAGAACCGGTAGAAGAAGCGCAGCCGGCAGAAACTCCTCACCGTGAGGAAACTGTGTCAGAGAATACAGGAAATGATACAGAAGAAAGTAACGAGCCGGAAGAAGCAGAAGACACCGGAAACAACGAACCAGAAGAAGCCCCGGAACCTGAACCAACTCCAGAGCCAACCCCAGAACCGGCAACCGAAGCAGCACCGTCATTAACAGATGAGGAAAGACTGGTCGCTACTGGGAAGTGGGTATTGAAATCTTCACGAGATAATGGAGTTAGACATTATACATACACAGATTCAATTACTGGGTATACAATACAAGCTAATTTTAGAGATGGGCAGTACAAAAGTGGTCAAAGTGATAGTCCAGATGAATTAAAGGCTATCTTAGCAGCGCATGGTGTTCCTGACGGAACAAAATTAACCATTGATACATATATAAAATACTTGTAATGTATATAAAAGACAATAAAATATAAAATTGTTAAATGGCACTTTGCAGTCTTGTTCTGTAGAGTGTCATTTTGCGTAGAAAGGAGTAAAAATATGAAAAGAAAAATACAATGCGTTTGGTTAATGTTTGCGGTATGCGTACTGATTTTTATTAGTACAGTTGAAAATAGCAAAATAGTGCAGGCAGCAACCTTTGAGAATGGATATTACTGTGAAACGGTTCAGGGAATCTTAAAAGTAGATTATACTGTAGACGGAACATTTGGTGAATATAATCAGACAACCAGTCCGGATGACCGCTGTGATGATGTTGAAATAAATGTTTCAAAAACAATGGAAGTTCCTGTAAATGTAAATGTACGTAGAAATGTAAATAGTGCTACATATGCAATGTCTGTTAATACAACATCAGGCTGGCACGCAGAACAATATTGTTATGGTGATTGGTATAACGAAGATGAGGGTTCATTTATTATCTGTGATGGAATTGCAGCATTTAATTTCACTGCTGATGGTTCACATGATTTATCAGGTATCAATTCAAATACATCATCAGAACAGACGGAAGATTTAACATACAAAGGCTGTGAGAACAAAATAGAAAGTTTATATGATAATAATCGGGACTGGGTTATTGATAAATCCGATATAACAGTAACCTTAGACCGCATGACATTAACGTTTGAATATCCGCCATTCCCGGAGTACACGGTACAATATGACTCGAATGGTGGAAGCGGATATATGCCGTCAGAAATCGTTAAATATTCAGAGAATTTTACATTGAAAGCAAACGCATACACAAAGAGCGGGTATGTGTTTAAGGGCTGGGCAGTAATCAGAGAAGCAGACGGAAGAATTTTCTGTGATAACCGTGGGTGGACACCGATTAATGAGTGCCAGCCGTCAGAATGGCATATATATGGTACAGGAGAACAGTATGTAATGGACCCGGCATGGTTTGGCGACCGGACGGACGGAACGTTTACATTCTGCGCCCAGTGGGAAGCGGCAGACAGGTTTGTAAACTATATGGGCAACGAAGCGGATAACAAAGAAGATTACTACCAGTCCTATTCGGCAGCATCGGAGAACAGGTTTAATGTACTGGATTTTAAGAAAACTGGACATACAACAGACGGAAACTGGGTGTACAAAGACCAATTTATGAACACAGCAGGAAGTTATGCTGGAAATGGAACGGCAGTCATGCCGGGACAGAATGGGCTTACGACAATCCGTACAAAGTGTGGCGGAAGATATGACAGCGTAGATATTAATGCCGCAAGTACCGAAAATGGAGCAAATGTGCAGTTGTGGGACTGTGTAAATGGAAATGCGCAGATGTTTGCGTTCCAGTATGTAAAAAGTGAAAATGGTGTGCCATACTGGGTAATCAAAAATAACTATTCAGGAAAAGTGCTTGATGTAAGCGGAACATCAGCCGGAGCAAATGTCCAGCAGTATGCATACCATGGCGGCGATAACCAGTTATGGACGTTAAAAATGGCAGGGAACGGATACTTCTACATCTGCTCAAAGCTTGGAAACTGTACTTCACTGGATTCTTCCTCACTGGTGCTTGACCTGTGGGGATATAGCACAGATAACGGAACAAATATTACGATCAGCGGCTATCACGGCGGCGACAACCAGCAGTGGTACCTGTGGGATAACACCATTAACTTATCTGTGGACTGGGCAAACAATAATTATAAGGTGGCTTATAATGCAGACGGCGGTACGCTTCTTGATGAAAACGGAAATGAAACAACAGATACGGTAAGAACATACGAATACGACAAAATCTACAGCTTCTTAAAGGCAGAGAGAGCCTATACCGTAAGCTATGAAACAAACGGTGGTACAGCTTCGATAATGGACACCAATACCAACGCAGCTGCAACATTTAATGGCTGGAATGAACAGCTCACAGAACAGACAAGTCACGGTGAAGTAAACGGCTGGGACGGCTGGTCGGTCGGTACATGGAACTGGGCGGCATACTATAACGGCAACCCGGACCTTTTAAGGGCAACGAATAATACGTATGATACCATGTGGGCAATCCTGCATTACCGGGAACACGGTATTGATGAAGGCAGAACCTTTAACGGTGCTTCCTACTGGCTGCCTGCATTAAGCTTTAAAAACCTGACGGCAAACGGCGGCACGGTAAATGTAAAGGCAGATTATACAAACGGCAGTGTAACGCTTCCAAAGGCAGAAAAAGCTTCCGTTGAGATTGATGGAAAAACAATAAGCTATACTTTTGACGGCTGGTATCTGGATGCAGCTCTTACAAATCGTGTGGGCGGCGCAGGCGATACCTATACACCGGCGGGAAATACAAAACTGTATGCGAAGTATACAACGGATTCAATTGAGAATAATTACACTGTAACTGTAGAACATTTCCTTATGGATACAGATGGAAAGTATCCTGATACACCATATGAAATTACAACAAAACTATACAAATCAGGTGCAGAATTAAATGTAATCGATGTCGCAAATGATTATGACGGATACGAATATGATTCTGAAAAAACAAAGACCGCAAACGGACAGTTACCGGCAACAGTAACACAGGATATTACATTACAGGTATATTATATGCGTAACAGATACACGGTTACGTATAATGTATCGTCAAACGGCGGGAACTGGTCTGATAGCAGCACAAAGCCAGTTACAAGGGACTACTACTGGGGACAGGACGTTGACCTTTCCCCTGCAGCACAGAAAACAGATTATGATTTCTTAGGATGGAATACAGACAGTTCCGCAACAGAAGCAATTAAGAGCCTTGTAATGCCGCAGGAAGACGTTACACTGTACGCATTATATAGCGGTGATGTAACTGCTAAATTTGTAGACAGTTTCGGAGTAAGAGAGATAACCGGTACACGTTATAACAATACGAAAGATGTTATTATTACAGTTCCTGATATAAGGGACTATGACTGGGACGGTGTAACATCGACAAGCGTTATCGGCTGGAACAGCAACACGGATATTAATGCAGCGGAAGCAAAAGAAAATGAAATAACAACAGACACAATTACAATAAGCAGCAACGAGACTTTTTACGCAGTCTATTCTGCAGAAGTAACATTAACGTATGACCTTAACGGCGCTGATGAGAGCCAGCAGCCAGCACCGGTAACAGTAACGGCATATGCCAATGCCTATAATCTTACCGCTATATGCGGTGAAAAAGTAACACTTGCACAGGCAGTAAAGCATACGCTCGAAGCGCAGGAGGGATACATAGATTCCTACGTACAGACAGCGTGGGCAGAAAATTCGTTAGACGGAAAGCAGTATGCAACCGGAAGTGAATACAATCTTACCCGGAACACAATAATGTACGCTATTTGGGACGGTGAGATAAAGCCGATTACATATACAATCCGGTTTGATGGTAACGGTGCAGCTTCCGGGGCAATGCAGGATATTAATGTGAAATATGATGAACAGGTAACACTTCCGGATAACGCATTTGTACGTACAACTGACTGGGGCGACAGTACATTTATGGGCTGGAATCGGACAGCCGATACCAAAACAATAGAATTTTCCAATCAGGATATTGTAAGCAACTTATCGACTGTTGACGGTGATGTAGTAGTCTTATATGCCATTTGGGATGATTGCCCGGAAATTACGGCAAAGGACAGATACTTTACGCTTCAGGAAGCTCAGAACGGTATTATTACGGAAGAAAAGCTTCTTGAAACAGCTTCAGCAGATGATGATATAGATACAGATATCAATGACAAAATCTATGTGAAGTATTATTCTGAAAATGAATGGAAGCAGTTTACCACTAAAGGAAGTTCCCTTGTAAAATATGAGGTAATAGACAGCAGTGGAAACGTATCCAACTGCACAGCAACAGTCTATATCGTTGATACAACAGCGCAGGAAGTAGACGACAAAAGATATGCCCGTTTTATCAATGAGCGGTATTATAACAAATCTTTTGAGGAAGGCGGGCTTGAGGATAATTCAATCTGGAAGCTTCCGGAGTATGCCGAGGTATTAGAAGATGCCATGCAGAACCGTATAAGCCTTACAGAAGAACAGAAGACTATTCAGATTCTGGGGAATACCTATACCGTTACAAAGCCTGGAAGCATATCACGCAACCACGTATACCAGATTTGGGAGTTTGCTCCACAGGATATTAAAGATATCAAGGAATTCGTAAATGTACACGGTTTAGGCAAATATAAAGAAGAAAATGCACTTACATTGTTTCATCAGGATTTTGTACGGTGTATAAAACCATAAAGTAAAATATAGAAAAAGCCGCTACTAAGCGGCTTTTTCCATATTTTACTATTTAATATATTTTTTAATATATCGCCATATTAAAAAATATTGACAATATTAAAAATAAGTGATATATAATTATATATAAATATTAACAGAGAATGTATTTAAATATGTTTTAGTATTAATATTTTTTATAAAACCTAACATGTGATGTATTAAAACAAATTTAATAAGTAATAGGAAAAGAGAAGTTGCAATTTAATTGTTGCTTCTCTTTTTTTTGATTTTATTATATTTTAAAAATGAATAATTGATTAATTAGTTGACAAATGTACCAAAATGGCATATAATAATATTAAGGAAATTTATCTGGTAGTTTTTTAAATAGGTCGTTGTATTTCAAAAAAATGTTGATAATAGTAAAATATACTGTAATAAATTTATTAAAAGAAAGGGCTAATACTATGGATGGAAAAGAGATAAAAATGAAATGGAGAATGGACGATGAATTTATCAATTTTCTTAAAAAGTTTGAAAAAATTGGAGAAATTGAAAAAGGGACTGTCTTAATGGGGGTAGAGAACTATGATTTTGAAGGATGTTTGACATATGTTAAGCTTTACTTTATTTGTGATGAAAAAGAAGCTGATGCTTTTCGATTTTATGATAAATCATATACGCGTTCGCATATTAAAGGGTATAGGTCTTTTAAAGATGATTTAAAGAAAGAAAAAGAATTATTGAGAGAAGAACTTGAAAAAAAGACTATTATGGAAAAACTTAATCAAGATGAATTAACTGATGAAGATTATGAAGATATTATTTTTTGTAATAGCTCCAAATTAACGGAAGATGAAGTTGGGCAAATAGTCAAAGATATTGATGAAAAAATTAAATCAGATGAAATGCAGAATGAGATTTTTGTGCGTGTGGCAAAAAAAGTAGCGAAAAATATTGCACAATATTATATTAACAGAGTCGTGCATGAAGATATTTACACCTATGGAAAAATTGTGAACATAACAGTTGGTTATTTGCTCGAAGATAATGCTAAATATTTAAATCATCTTATTCAGGCAGCACCAGCAGAGGAGGAAAAATGAAAAAAATTGTGACAGATGGAATATATATATACGCTTGGACACGAGATAATCTTTCTCAAACAATAAAAAAATTTAATGAGAAAAATAAAATGATTATACAGGGGTCAGGAGTGTGTTCTAATGGATTTATGCAATATGGATTAGCCTTTAATGGAACAGGGCTTAAATTACTGGAACAGTTTTGTAATGAAAATGGTGTAGAATTGATAAAAGTTCCAGCTTTAAGCATAGATACACACAAAAATTTAAAACAGTTGTTAAAAGCGGCAGGAATAAATTAAGCTGTCTGAATAAACAGGTAGTTTATGGGAAGTTTTAAAAGTAAAATATATTAAATGTAAAGGACAAGGAAAATGAATATTAGAATAGAAATAAAAGGTAATAAGGCATATATATATACGCCTTATAATAAAGAATTTATAAAAAGAGTTAAAATGATTGGGGATGCATCATGGCGAGGTGGTGCATGGGTTACTGATAAGGTATTTGTACCGGCAATTCGTGAATTGTTAAAGGATGTCTATGGTTACGATGACACAACAATTGAAATAGATACAATTACACTTAGAATTACATTTTTAAAAGAAATTGAAAGTATGCGTGAAGGAATTTCTTTTTTTGGTAAAACAATAGCATATGCAACAGGAAGACGTTCAGGGGCAAAAGTTGGTGAAGATATTGCATTTACAAAAGGATATGCTACCAGTGAAGGAAGTGCAGTTAATTGGAAAACGGTTATTGTTGAAGGAAGTGTTGTTATAGTACGAAATGTTATTAAAAGTATATATGAAAAAGATGTATATTCTATTAATGCGGATGAGATGATAGTTGAAATCATTCAGGAAGAACATGCTGTAAATGCGGAAAATATTGAAAAAAATAATAAAATTGATATAAATGAACTCCAAAAGGAGAAAAAAGATTTACTAGAAAGAATAGCCGAAATTGATAAATTGCTAGCGGTACAGAGTTAAGAAACAGAATTTTATGAAAAGGAATTTTTGATTATGGATACATTAATTACGATACTAATAATAGTGATTATATTAGTGGGATTTTTGTCTACTGTTCGAGTAACTGAGCTTTCTATTTTGCCAATAATAGTAACTATATTATTGGGTGTTGCCTGCATTTCAATTGAATTAGCAGCTTTTGTGTGCTTTTTTGGGGTAATGGTTTTTATTATTTGGAAAGCTAATGAAAATTTATAAATAAGAACGGAAGGTGAAAAAATGTATAATAGTATTGGAGCATTATTTTATGTAATCATTTATTATATGTTGTTTTACATATTTGATTTTTATCATGAGATTGGTCATGCAAGAGAGGCAAAAAAGTTAGGTGACAAAGTATTAATAACATTGCGAAGTAGGACGTTAGGTGATAGATATTTTAGGTATAAAGATATCGATATATATATACTCAAAGATCAAAGAATACAGTCGAAGACATATGTAAAATCAAATTTTAAAGAGTATACAAATGAACAAATTAGAAAGATTTGTTTTGGAGGAGTAATTAATACAGGTAAATATATATTTATTACATTTATTTTTGCAGTATCAGGTTTTTTATTTAGCAGACAAATTGGTGAAACATTTTTAATTACATGGTTTGTACTTATGATATTGATGGTAATATGTATTGTAATAAATTGTAAAAAAAATCAATTTAACGATTTTGCAATTATAAAAAATCCGGCCGCTTTTCGAGAATATATGCAGCATGCAACGAAAGATACATATGAAGAAATAAACAAAATTATAAACGACATAATGAAAGAATAAAAAATCTTATGAAACAGGGTATTACACACCCTGTTTTTTTACATCTATAACACAAATAAAATCAAAAATCAATATCATTTATGATGATGATTCCCCATTTTTTTTTAAGTAAAATACAATTGATTTTTAAATAAATTATATTTTAAAAATATTTAAACAGGAGGTTGTATAAAAAATCTATGAACAAATTTATTGGTGTTGGAAGACTTACGCGAATGCCAGCAGTACGATATGTTCATAGATTTTTTAT
>JABLTN010119339.1_pt1 | contig 20510 bp, 17 predicted proteins | sample 7160141 | NCBI WGS metagenome assembly JABLTN01 (sample SAMN14651226, study PRJNA627086) | human gut metagenome | isolation source: feces | host: Homo sapiens | reverse complement strand
TTTTCTTTTATGATAAGGAGAAATATTATACAGATACAGAGTGATATATCGGCAAAACGCACCGTTATTTTGGTACGTTTTGCATGGGATGAAATAGTTGTGGGGAGAAGTCGCGGGAGGCGCTCTTGAAATGATGTGGTAATATAGGAAAAGCGCCTGGGGTGGATTGGACTGCCCCAGGCGCTTTGCAAGCAATAAACGCTCGTATATATAACTACGCTTTCTTATTACGTATGCTTTAGAATTGACCGATACACACAAGTTTTATTGTCTCCGTGATCATCGTCGAACCAAAGAATATTGAAGCCATTTTCTATATAGCCGTAAATTCTGCACTTTCCATTTATTCGCAAAGATACAAGCGATTCAGCTTCTATTTTCAATTCCCTTAATCGATCTTGCGCTACCTTGTTCATGCTTGAGACGCCATTACTGTGATTGGATTTTTTCCCTCCAATCAGAATTTCACTGTAAGGCATAGATTCAAAGTCTTTTAGCTTGGGCAAGATAGTACGCCAAAATGTTTCTGACAATCGATCTTGTGTAAATCTCCAACGGCTATCCAGGGAAGTGTCACAATTTGCAAAAACCCAGGATGGATGCTCTTTCATTATGTTGTCAGGCTGTTCGATTCTACGAATGCCACACTCTGGGTGTTCCTTTTGCTTTACTACCTTTTTCTTTTTAGATGCTGCCATAATACTCCGCCATACTCTCTTTAGTGATAATACTTGTTGATGCAGCACCTGGCTGGATGCCTTTGCGAGCCTGTTTCCACGGTTCTTCCATATGTGACAGCTGGCTCAACCACTGAGCGTTTTTGTCACCGTAATAATCCAACACTGTATCTATTGTTGTGCGCTGTTCTTCGGTCAACTCTATCTTATTCATACGCTCTGCGGGAATTTCATCTGCGCTGATTTTGAACTTCCCCTGATGTTCACGAAAAAGCTCCTTACACACAGGACCATTCCTCCATGCCTCGAAATCTTCCTGGAACAACGGTTCGTCATCCCAAACGAGTGACCATGCCTGGGCGTAATAGCACAATTTTTGCAATTTCATAGTAGAAAGTGGGCCCGTTTTCTCTAAAATATAGTGAGCCACATTAAAAATATTTGCCATTTGTGTTCCTCCTCCTGACAAGACACATATTCATGCTTGAATCTGTCTCCCTCAGATAACTATTGTTATCTTTATATTTTTGATTATAGCAATCAGCAAACTTTTATTCAATAAGGATTCGTGAATTTTCATTAACAATTTGTGTAAAGTGCGACTATATTCCGGTTTAAATGTCTAAATGTGGACTATCCGTTGTTTGCCCATTGCTTTTTGCCGCACTTGCTAATAAGTGTTTTAATCTGCAACTTAAAGCCGTTGACGCCCTCTAGAGTATGTATTATAATGTGGGAAAAGGAGTTTGAGCCATCCCTCAAGCTCCTTTTTATCTACACAAATATAACACCCGGATGGGTATTGGTTGGAAATTTGCCCCTACAGAAATAGAAAGTGAGGAAAAAGACCTGGAACGTTCGGTTCCAGGTCTTTTTTTGTCCTAGAGAGGTCAAACCTTCAACAGATCGCTATCATCGTCCAGCTCCGCTTCGTCGAATTCGACCACCAGCGGTTTTTTCCGGTACAAAATATCGTACATGACCGGAACGATGAAAAGGGTCATGAAGGTGGCGTAGAGGAGGCCGCCGGCCACCACAATGGCCATGCCGCGGCTGGCGCCGGCCATGGTGTCCTGGCTGAAAACCAGGGTACACATGGACAAAATCGTGGTCAGCGCCGTCATGAGGATGGGGCGCATACGGGGCTTGCCTGTGATGAGCAGCGCTTCCCGCTTCTCAAAGCCCGCAATGCGCAGCTGATTGACGTAGTCCACGAACACGATGCCATTGTTGACCACGGTGCCCATGAGCACCAGGAAGCCAATGAGGCTCATGATGGACAGCTGTTCCTGGCCGATGAGCAGGCCGATGAGGCCGCCGGTGAAGGCCAGAGGGACGGTAAAGAGGATGATGAAGGGGCTGAGCAGGCTCTGGAACTGAGCCACCATGACCAGGTAGATGAACAGCAGACCCAATGCCAGCATCTTGACCATCTGCTCCAACATATCACGGGTGTTCTCCGTCTCACCGCTGATCTCAGCGCTGTAGCCCTGGGGCATCTCGTACTCGTCCAGGAGCTTCTGCACCTGATCAGACAGCTTGGTGGTGTTATAGCCGTCCTTGGTGTCCGCTTTCACCTGGATCATGCGGGTGTTGTTTTCACGGGAAATGGTGGCCACGCCGCGGGTCTCCTTCACCTTGGCGAAGTCCTTCAGCTTATATTTCTTGGTCACCGACTTGCCTTCATCGTCCGTGGTGTTGGACTCCAATTCCAGGTTCATCAGGTTTTCACGGGTCAGCTTGTCCTCCTCATCCAGGATGTCCACCTGCATCTCCTGTCCGTCTATGGTCACGGTGGCGGCCTTTTTCTCGGTGGTCAGACCGGCGGAGATGGCAGAGTAGATCTGCGCCACGGTGAGGTTTTTCCGCATGGCCTTGTCCTTGTCGATGACCAGACGGAGGACATCATCGCCCTTTTCCTGGCCGTTGGTGATGTTTTCAAAGCCTTCCACCTGACCGATGAGCTTCTCAATGTCCTGGCTCACCTCCATGAGCTTGTCCAGGTCATTGCCGTACACGTCCACCTCCAGGCCGCTGCCCATCAGGGTGGACATATCCCCCATGGCGGAGGCGGAAACGGTCAGGTCACAGCCCAGCTTCTTGCCCACTGCTTCCAGGCCGTCGCAGATGGCGTCCACCTGCTCCTCCTTGGTAACCGTCTCGTCTGGGAGGATCATGAACTGATAGGTGGTGAAGTCCTGCTGGGTGCCCATGGAGCTGGTCATGATGGACGCACCGCCGCCAGCCAGGACGCCTACCTTGTCCACATGGTTCACCTTCAGCATGGCGTCCATCACTTCGTCTGCCTTCTTGTAGGCGTCCTGCTCCTTGATGTCATCATCCAGCTTCATGCTCACCGTGATCTGGTCGGCGCCGATGTCTGGAATCATGACCACGCCCATCCGGATGACCTCTACCACAGAGAAGGCCAGCAGCAGGATGGACACCAGCAGGGGCACGAGCTTCACCCGCAGGCAGAAGGTCAGCACCTTTTCATAGAGACGCAGCAGGGCGTCAAAGAACCGGTGAGAGCGCTCCTTGGTCTTGCGCAGCATCACCGAGCTCATGGTGGGCACCACGGTCAGGGAGACCAGCAGGGAGGCCACCAGGGCGTAGGTGATGGTCATGGCGAAGGGGAGCATGAGCTGACGGGTGTAGCCGGTGGTGAAGATCATGGGCAGAAAGACGCAGACGGTGGTGAGGGTGGACGCCAAGATAGGCCCCTGCACCTGCCGTGCGCCCTGCACCGAAGCGCGTGCCGGATCGATGCCCCGCCCTCGGAGACGGTAAATGTTCTCAATGACCACAATGGAGTTATCCACCAGCATACCGATGCCCAGAGCCAGACCGGCCAGAGACATGATGTTTAGGGTGATGCCGCTGAAATACATCATCAGGGCGGCCACCAGCACGCTGAAGGGGATGGAGAAGGCCACCACCAGAGTGGGCTTCACGTTCTTCAGGAAGGCGGCCAGCACCAAAATCGCCAGGGCTGCGCCCCAGAGCATACTGCTGAAGATGTTGTCGATAAACTGTTTGATGTAGTCGCCCTGGTCGCTGAGCATGGTGAAATCCAGGCCGTCATACTCCTTTTCCAGGTCGGCGATGGCCTTGTTGCAGGTTTTAGATACATCGCTGGTGCCGGCGGTGCTGGCCTTGAAGATGGACAGCACAATAGCGTCCTGGCCGTTGACCTTGGCGTAAGTCTCCCCAGCGTTGTCCACCACCGTCACCTTGGCCACGTCCCCCAGACGCACGTCCCCAATGCCGTCCACATGGCAGAGGAGCATCTTTTCCAGATCCTTGGTGCTGTCAAAGGCGGAGCCCACCTTTAAGAGCCACTGATGGTCGCTCTTGTCGTCCACATATCCGGCGGGCATCTCGAAGTTCTGGGCGTAGATGAGGGAGGACAGGGTGTCCATGCTCAAAAGGGAATTGAGGTTGGCGTTTTTCAGGGCTTCTTCCCGGGAGGTCTGATAGGTTTTCTCCGCCTCCGCCAGCTTATCCTGGGCGCTCTGGAGCTGTGCAGCGCCGCTGCCGAAGCCGGCGGCAGCCTGGATCTTGGCGGACTCGATGTCGGCGTAGTTTTTGCCCTTCATGGCCTTCTTATACTGCTCCAAAATGCCCTCGGTCACCTGGATCTGCACTTGCAGGGAGGTGATCTGGCTGTCAAAGCTGTCGGCGGATTTCTTGGCCTGCTGGAGCTCCTTTGCCGTGCGCTCCAGGGTCTCGGCAGAGGTCTGGATGCTGCCCACGGTGGTGTTGCCCTGGGCGATGAGCTGGTCGATGGCGGCCACAGTCTCCTCGTCCAGACCGGCCACTTCGGCGGCGGCCTTCAAATCCTCCAGGGGCATACTGTCCTCCATGCCGGCGTTGTGGAGGGTGCGGTAGAGCTGGCTGAGCTGCTTGGAGGATGCCATCATGGTATTCACCGTGTCGTCCACCTCATCCAGCTTCACGCCGTTGTCTGCCAGCTGGTCTACAATGGCCTGCCGCGCCTGCTGGAGGGCGCTCAGGCTGGCCTGCTGGTTGGTCAGCTGAGTCTCATAGGAGGACATCTGATCAGTGGCCTGGGATGCCTGTCCCAGCTGGCCGCTGGTGCTCTCCTGCTGGGCTTCCAGCTGCGCCTGCGCCTTGTCCAGCTTGCCCTTGGCGCTGTTCAATTCTTTCTTCGCCTTATCCAGCTTGCTGCTGACCTTCACCAGCAGCTTGTCATTGAGCTCGTCGATCTTAGATTGGTCTAAGCGCACCTCTACCGTCTGTTCCACCAGCCCCATGGTGCTGACGCTGGCCACGCCGTCCAGGCGTTCCAGACGGGGCAGGAGGGTGTCGGAGACGAAGTCGGACAGCTCGTAGATGTCCTTGCCCTTGTAGTTCACCGAGGTATACATGGTGGCCACCATATCAATGGACAGCTCCATCACGTTGGATGCCCCGCAGGTGTCCGGCAGGGATTCTTTCACCTGGTTCAGGGCGGTGTTGACCTTGACCATGGTGGAGTCCATATTGGTGCCGTCGGCGAATTCCAGCAGGACGATGCTCACATTCTCTCGGCTGGAGCTGGTGACCTTGGTGACGCCGGTGACGGTGCCCAGGGCAGACTCCAATGGCTTGGTCACATCGTTCTCCACCTTTTCGGGGCTGGCCCCTGGGTCAGTGGTGACGACCATCATGTAGGGCAGGTCGATCTCCGGCAGCAGGTCAGTGGTCATCTTGGTCAGGCTGACTGCGCTGAGGGTCAGCACGATGATCACCGCTACCAGGACGGTAAAAGGTTTTTTCACACAAAATTTTGACATAGTTTTGTTCTGTTTCCTCCAGAATGTGTGGGTGTGGGCGGCGCTACAGCTTCTTTAAGACCAGACGGATCTGCTCCAGCAGCTTCTGTTCCAGATGCTCCATCTGCCCGATCTCCTCCGGCGTGAATCCGCTCATCAGCTCCTGTAAGAGTGTGTCACGGGCGCTCTGTCCCTTCCGCACCAAAGCGCGGGCAGAGGGGCGGAGGGAGAGGTGTACTTTGCGCCGGTCGGCCTGGTCTGGCTCTCGACCGACCAGACCCTTCTGCACCAGGTGCTCCACTGCGGTGGACACGTTGGACTTGGCTAAGAGCAGGTTGTCGGCAATGTCCCGACAGGTGTCGCAGGCAGGACTTTCCGCCAGGAAGAGGATGATGCCGATCTCGATCATGGTCAGATCAAACTCCTCAATGATCGGCTCCATGCTCTTGCTGCACAGCTGCTTCACGCTTTGCGCCCACACCAGCATAGTGTGTTCCAATGGCTGGGTGCCTCCTTTCTAAATGATGTTACGAGTTAGGAGAAATAGTTCTTATCTATAACCATTATAAAGAGAACGGGTTAGATGTCAAGGGGAAGTTTGTGAACAATGAAATGGCAAGGCGCAAGGCGCCTAAAACAGCACCGGAACGGCGGAGGATGCGGGTCGCTTGCCTGTCACAATGGGCGTGATGGGTGAGCATTGTCCTTGCGCAATGTCCTAAAATCAGGTACACTGGGAGGAAATGAAACTCGTGTCGTGGGGCTCTGCGTTCCAAGGAGGGAAAGAGATATGAAAACATTATATTTACAGTGTACCTCTGGTTGTTCCGGCGATATGCTTTTGGGAGCGCTGTTGGAGCTGCTGCCAGATCGTTCCGCATGGCTGACACGGTTCGCCCAGGCGGGCATTCCACGGGTGCGCCTAGCGGCGGAAACCTGTGAGAGGTGCGGCATCCGTGCCGTCCAACTGTCCGTTCAGATTGATGGGCAGCTGGAAGAAGAAGCGCTCCCGAATGGGGACGAGGCCCATCATTGCCTAGGGGATGTGCGGGAACTGATCGCCTCGCTAGACATCCCAAAGAGGGCGCGGGAGAATGCGTTGGAGGTATACACGTTACTGGCGCAGGCGGAGGGTCAGGTACACGGCCAGCCGGTGGAGCAGGTGCATTTCCATGAGGTGGGCAGCCTGGACGCCGTGGCGGACATCGTGGGCGTGTGCTGGTTGCTGGAGGAATTGCAGGCGGAGCAGATTTTGGCGTCTCCGGTGGCGGCCGGTTCCGGCACGGTGCGCTGCGCCCATGGCACCCTGCCCGTGCCCGCTCCGGCCACGGCGGAGCTGCTGCGGGGCATCCCCTGGTACAGTGGCACCATCCAAAGCGAGCTGTGTACCCCAACCGGCGCGGCGCTGCTGAAGCATTTCGTCCAGTCCTTCGGCGGGATGCCCGCCATGACGGTGGAGCACATGGGCGTGGGAGCCGGACACAAGGACTTTCCCCAATTCCCCAACATCCTCCGTGCGTTCCTGGGCGAGGACAGCGCCCACACCGACGCCCTGCCCCAGGCCATGGAGCTGTGCTGCAACCTGGACGACATGACCGGAGAGGATCTGGGCTACGCCCTGGAACGGCTGTGGGAGGCACAGCCTCTTGATGTGTGGACGGTGGCGGCACAGATGAAGAAGAACCGGACTGGGGTGGTGCTCCATGTCCTCTGCCGGCCGGAGGAACAGAGCCGTTTCGCCCGTCTCCTTCTGACCCATACCACCACCGCCGGTGTCCGCTGTCACACCGTGGAACGCTATGTCCTACAGACCCACTTCACCCAGACCGTGACCCCCTACGGCGCCGTTCGGGTGAAGCACTACGACGGCTACGGGGTGGACAAGACCAAGCCGGAGTTTGCAGATCTCGCCCAGGCGGCACAGACCCACGGCGTGCCGGTGGAGACGGTGCGTCGGAGCGTGACGGGGTAAGGGTCACGCAGGGAGGAAAGGTTTTGTATTCCCGTCTCGGCTGTGCTATACTATGGTGATGCGTGTAGGAAACGCATTGGAAATCGAGAACAACCCCGCTATCATCCGGTGGGAGAAAAGGAAGTTGGTCAAATGAATATCATCATTGTGGGCTGTGGCAAGGTGGGCGTGTCCATCCTGTCCAGCCTGGTGGCGGAAGGCCATGATGTGACCGCCGTGGACAGCAGCGCCGAGGTCATCGAGGAGCTGACCAATGTGTACGATGTGATGGGCGTCTGCGGCAACGGAGTGGACTACGAGACGTTGGAGGAAGCTCAGGTGGAGCAGGCGGAACTGTTCGTGGCGTCCACCAAGTCGGATGAGCTGAATATGCTCAGCTGCTTCTTAGCCAAGAAGATGGGCGCCAAGCAGACCATCGCCCGTATCCGCAATCCGGAGTACAATGACAGCAGCTTGAGCTTCGTCCGGCAGCAGCTGGACTTGTCCATGTCCATCAACCCAGAGCTGCTGGCGGCACAGGAATTGTCCGACCTGCTGAAGCTGCCGGCGGCGGTCAAAATAGAGACCTTTTCTCGCCGGAATTTTGAAATGATCGAGCTGCGCATCAAGGAAGGTTCCGTGCTGAGCGGTGTAAAGCTCAAAGACTTGTCAAAGAAATTTCAGGCCAAAGTCCTCATCTGTGTCGTCCAGCGTAAGGAGCAGGTCTACATCCCAGACGGCAATTTTCAGTTGCAGAGCGGCGACCGCATCGGCGTCACCGCCTCTCCGGAGGAGATCGAAAAGTTCCTGTGGACGCTGGGCATTTTACAGAAGCGGGCTAGAAAGATCATGATCCTGGGCGGCAGCAAGACCGCCTATTATCTGGCAAAGTTGCTGACCGACATGGGGAACACCGTGAAGATCATCGAGGAGAAGGAGGAACGCTGCCTGGAATTGTGCGATGCGCTGCCAAAGGCCACGGTCATCCACGGCAACGGCACCCAACAGGAGCTGCTGCTGGAGGAAGGCATCCGGGGACAGGATGCCTTTGTGGCCTTGACCGGTATCGACGAGGTGAACATCCTCATCTCCATCTTCGCCTCCTCCCTGAATGTGCCCACCGTCATCTCCAAGGTCAATCGGGACGAGATGGTAGCCATTGCGGAGAACCTAGGGCTGGACATGATCGTGTCCCCCAAGAAAACGGTTGCCAATATTTTGGTGCAGTACGCCCGAGCAGTGGAGAACTCCAAGGGAAGCAATGTGGAAACCCTTTATAAGCTCGTGGACGGCAAAGCGGAGGCGTTGGAGTTCAACGTTCGGGAGGATGCTCGACTGGTGCGCATTCCGCTGAAGGATCTGCGCTTCAAGTCCAACATCCTCATCGCCGGCATCATCCGTGGTCGCCAGACCATCGTGCCGGGAGGCAGCGATGAGATTTTACCGGGCGATAAAGTGATCGTTTTGGCGGCAGACCACCGGTTAAACGACCTTTCTGATGTGATTTTGTGAGGAGAGGGCTTGCGTTATGAATCGGAGAATGATCTTTTATACCGTCGGCCGCATCATCACCCTGGAGGCCGGCCTGCTGCTGCTGCCCATGGCGGTGGCGCTCTGGTACGGGGAGTCCTGCGCCTGGGATCTGCTGGCGTCCGCCGCCATCGCCCTGGTGGTGGGGCGGGCCATGACCCGGCTGAGCAAGCCCACCAGCCAGACCTTTTTCGCCCGAGAGGGCTTTGTCATCGTGGCGCTGGCTTGGGTACTGATGTCCCTGATCGGGATGCTCCCTTTTCTATTCAGCGGAGAGATCCCGTTCTGGGTGGATGCCTTCTTTGAAACGGTCAGTGGCTTTACCACCACCGGCGCCTCCATCCTCACCAACGTGGAGGCCATGAGTCACGGACTGCTGTTCTGGCGGAGCTTCACCCATTGGATCGGCGGCATGGGGGTTCTGGTGCTCATCATGGCCATCGTGCCCACCGAGACCGGCCGTTCCATCCACATTATGCGGGCGGAAATGCCCGGCCCCATCGTGGGCAAGCTCATGCCCCGCATCAAGGACACGGCGCAGATCTTGTACCTGATGTATGTGGTGCTGACGGTGGTGCAGATCGTCCTGCTCATGGCCGGCGGTATGCCCCCCTTCGAGAGCGTTACCCACGCCATGGCCACCGCCGGTACAGGTGGATTTAGTGTAAAGGCAGATTGCTTTACCAGCTATTCCCCCTACCTACAGTGGGTCACTGCCATCTTTATGACCCTCTTTGGGGTCAACTTCAATGTGTACTATTTGGCACTGCGCAAAAAGCTCAAGGAAATCTTGCGCAGCACCGAGCTGTGGGCATACCTGGGCATCATCCTGGTGTCCATCGTCCTGGTGAGCATCAGCATCTCCCCCGAGTACGACACCCTGGAGGAGATCATCCGCCAGTCCGCCTTCCAGGTCACTTCCATCATCACCACCACCGGCTACGCTTCCACCAATTTCGACCTGTGGCCGGAGCTGGCCAAGAACGTGCTGCTCATCCTGATGTTTCTGGGCGCCTGCGCCGGCTCCACCGGCGGCGGGCTGAAAGTTTCCCGTGCCATCCTGCTGGTAAAGATGGCTCGGCGGGAGATGAAACGGATGATCCACCCCCGTTCCGTGGGCACTGTCCAGTTCGAGGGGAAGCGGGTCAGCGATGCCACCTTGAACAGCGTCTGTATGTATTTCGTCCTCTACGTCATCATTCTGGTGGTGCTCACCCTCTTTCTCTGCATCAACCCCTTCAGCATTGAGACAAACCTGGCCGCCGCTGCCTCCTGCTTCAACAATATCGGCCCCGGCTTCGGCATCGCAGGGCCGGCGTCCAACTACTCCTATTACAACGCCATTTCCAAGTTCGTCCTGACCATCGCCATGCTCTTTGGGCGGTTGGAGATCTACCCCATGCTGTTGGCGCTGTCGCCTTCTACTTGGACGAAGGAGTGAGCGTCCTGATTCGGTTGAAAAGAACCACGCTGCACTGCGTGGTTCTTTTGTTTTGCGCTGCGCCCTTGGGCGTGTCCTCCAAGGGGATGATTTTACAGAACCTGGAGGCATCCCCTGTGTAAGGGGAGGTGGCACGCAGTGCCGGAGGGGTTGTCCGTCGAGCATAGGACGTGGGGAATGTGCGCCTTCTGGTTTGTGCTGCGTGGTCGACAATCCCTCAGTCAGCCGTTGCGGCTGACAGCTCCCTTTACACAAGGGAGCCAGTTGAGCAAGTTTTGAAAAATACTGCCTTTGGGTAATGCAATTGTCTGCGAAATTTGATATACTATGATAAATTAGTGCGCAGTGTCATGTCAGAACGCAGTTCAGGGCAATGGACAGGGCGCCAATGGCCGTACAGACAGACAAAATACATAGATTTTCAAACATCTGAAAGGAGTATTACAGAATGGGATTGATTAAAGCAGCAATGGGCGCAGCAGGCGGCGTCATGGCAGATCAGTGGAAGGAATTCTTCTATTGCGATGCGATTCCGGCAGAGGTGCTGGCGGTAAAGGGACAGAAGCGAGTCTCCGGCCGCTCCTCCAACAAGCACGGCAGCGACAACATCATCTCCAACGGCTCTGTCATCGCCGTGGCCGATGGCCAGTGTATGATGATCGTAGAGCAGGGGAAGGTGGTAGACGTGTGCGCCGAGCCGGGCGAGTATACCTATGATTTCTCTACCGAGCCCTCCCTGTTCACCGGCAGCTTGAGCCAGAACATCGGCGCGGTATTCCAGAATATCGGCAAGCGCTTCACCTTCGGCGGCGAGGCGCCCAAGGATCAGCGCATCTACTATTTCAACACCAAGGAGCTGGTGGGCAACAAGTACGGTACCCCTTCTCCCGTGCCCTTCCGTGTGGTGGATCAGAACGCCGGCCTGGACGTGGATATTTCCGTCCGCTGCTTCGGCGAATACAGCTATCGTATCACCAACCCCATCCTGTTCTACACCAACCTGTGCGGCAACGTGGAGCAGGAATACACCCGAAGCGAGATCGATGGTCAGCTCAAGACCGAGCTGCTCACCGCCCTCCAGCCTGCGTTTGCCCGTATCTCTGACATGGGCATCCGTTACTCCGCCGTCCCCGCCCACACCCTGGAGCTGGCGGACGCCCTCAACGATGTCCTCTCCGCCAAGTGGCGTGACCTGCGGGGCATCGAGATCGTCTCCCTGGGTGTGTCCAGTATCAAGGCATCCGAGGAAGATGAGCAGATGATCAAGGAAATGCAGCGCAACGCCGCCTTCCGTGATCCCACTCGGGCAGCGGCGCATCTGGTCGGCGCCCAGGCCAGCGCAATGCAGGCCGCAGCAGCCAATGAGGGCGGCGCCACCATGGGCTTTATGGGCATGGGAATGGCTGGCGCTGCCGGCGGGATGAACCCCCAGGCACTGTTCCAGATGGGACAGCAGCAGGCGGCACAGCCTGTGCAGAGCGCACCGGCACAGCCGGCACCTGCTGCACCTGCTGCACCGGCACAGCCCGCCGCTCCCGCTGGCGACAGCTGGACCTGCGCCTGCGGCAATGTGGCTACCGGTAAGTTCTGCCCGGAATGCGGCGATCCCTTTGACGATGGCGACATCGTTTGATCAGACCAAGAAAAAGAGAGAGGAGGTCTGTGAACGATGCCCACACAAGTGACCAATTATCAGTGTCCGTCCTGTACCGGCCCGCTCCATTATTCCAGCGAAAGCGGAAAGCTGGAGTGCGAGTTCTGCGGCAGTTCTTATGACGTAGCAGAGATCGAGGCGCTGTACGCTGAGAAAAATCAGAAGGCAGAGCAAGCATCTGCGGCGGAACAGAAAAAAGAGGAGCAAAAGGCGGAACAGCGGGCAGAGCAAAGAGCTGCTGATCCGGATGGCGAATGGGCGTTTGAAGGAGATGGATGGACAGAGGAGGGCATGAAAGCCTACAACTGCCCCTCCTGCGGCGCAGAATTGATCTGTGACGAGACCACTGCCGCCACCAGCTGCCCCTATTGCGGCAATCCCACGGTGGTGCCCGGCCAGTTTGCAGGCGGCATGAAGCCGGATTATATCATCCCCTTTAAGCTGGACAAGAAAGCTGCTGTCCAGGCGCTGAAAAAGCATTACAAAGGGAAAAAACTGCTGCCCAAAGCGTTTACCGCAGGCAACCACATTGAGGAGATCAAGGGGATCTATGTGCCCTTCTGGCTGTTCGATGGCGATGCGGACGCCGATGTTCAGTTCGAGGCCACCCGTTCCTCCAGCCACACGGAGGGGGATTATGAGGTGACCATCACCGATCACTATTATGTCCGTCGGGCAGGCAATGTCCCCTTTATCAAGATTCCGGTGGATGGTTCTTCCAAAATGCCGGATGAACATATGGACTCCATTGAACCCTTCCAGTATGAGGAGCTTCAGCCCTTTTCCATGGCATATCTCCCCGGTTACCTGGCGGATAAGTATGACGTGCCGGTGAAGGAGAGTGCGCCGCGGGCGGAAGAACGGGCGAAAAATTCCGCAGTCAGCGCCATGGTGGCAGATGCTGCCATCGGATATGAGACTTGTGTACCTGTCAGCGAGAAAGTGGAGATCCATCGGGGGAAGGTTCATTATGCCTTGCTGCCGGTGTGGCTGCTGAGCACCAGATGGAACAACCAGAACTTCCTGTTCGCCATGAACGGCCAGACCGGAAAGATGGTGGGAGATCTGCCCGTCTCCAAAGGGAAATTCTGGGCGTGGTTCGGCGGCATCGCCGTGTCCCTGTCGGCGATCTCTGCTGTTGTCATGAAGCTGATGGGGATTCTGTGAGGAGGTGTGAACCATGAAAAAGAGAGTATTTGCCCCTTTGCTGGCGCTATGCATCGCACTGAGTCTGTTGGTTCCCGCCCTTGCCTTTCAGGACTACGGACTGCTGTATGATGCAACGGGAAAGTTGGATGCTGAGCAGGCGCAGACAGCCAACGACTATTTGCTGAAGGATTTTGATGACAAGTACGGCATCGAACTGCGGGTGGATGTGGTCAATGACTTGGAAGGCTACAAGCTGTCCGATTATGCCGACCTGTTCTACAACAAGTATGAGTATGGCGACAAGGAGACGGGACACGGCGTCCTGCTGACCATCCAAGTCCATGAGGATGAGACTGGCTTGGCGTTGGATGGCTACAATCTGATGGCCGGCGAAAAGACCAAGAAGATCATGTCCGATGATGCGTGGGATACCATGGATGAGTATTTGCGTATCTACCTGAACAAAAAGTCGTGGCAGAAGGAGATGAAAGAGGACGATGATGCGTTCTTCTATGCTGTCTCCAGCTACTATGCAGGGATGGAGTACTGCGTGGCGCAGAAAATAATCACGCCGCCTAAGAACACAGTCGCCGATCCGGATCAGACAGGCCAAACCGGCGACCAGAAGCCGGAGGGCGCCACCTCTGCTGCCGCCTCTGCCCCTTCCAGCACCCCTGACACAAGTGCCCAAGGAACTGTGCAGGACAGTGCAGGCCCCTATGTGCGGGATGAGGCTGGCATCCTGGATGAGGAGAGCGTCAAAAAGCTGGAGGCCCAGGCGGAGACCATTTCCGCTGAGCACCAGTGCGCAGTGTATATCCTCACCGTCAAGGATTTTAAGGCCGATGGTTCGGATACCATCCGCAACTTCTCCAAAGGCTATTATAAAAACCAGAACCTGGGCTGGGGAAGTGGGAAGGACGGCGAGATGCTGGTGCTGAGCATGGCAGAGCGGGATTACTGGCTGCTGGCCTACGGCGACAAAGGCAACGCCACCTTTACCGACAAGAACAAGACCCTCTTGGAAGACAATTTCTTGGATAACTTCAAAGAGAATGACTGGTACGGTGGATTTGCGGACTATCTGAGCTACAGTGAGAAAATGCTGATCAATCGGGAGGTCAACGGCGGCGGCGACTATGACCCCGACTACGAAGCAGGGCCGAATTGGAAGGCTCTGGGGATTGCAGTCCTCGCCTCCTGCGTCATCGCCCTGATTGTCTGCTTCATCTTCAAGGCGCAGATGAAATCTGCCCGCCTGAAAACCGATGCGGCGGATTATGTGACCAAGCATGAGATCACCTTTACCACCAAGGAGGATCGGTTCACCCACAGCACAGAAACGCGTGTGCGCATCCATGACGATGATGACAGCGGCGGAGGGACATCCGTTGACAGCGATGGGTTCTCCGGAAGCGGCGGAAAATTCTAAAACCTTTGACAAACCTGACAACAGCCCTGGCACAAAACGGCCAGGGCTGTTGATTTGTCACAAATCGTAAAAAATCAGGGGATTTTTTGCGGAAATGGATCGGTTTTGTGATACACTATAATCTAGCAAATTCTTTCCGCTGCGGCGGAAATCCTGTGAGAAAGAAACTTGGGAGGACTATTATGGGAGGCTTTTTTGGAACCGTCTGTGGCCATGACGCCATTTCCGATGTGTTTTTCGGCACGGACTATCATTCTCATCTGGGCACACGGCGGGGCGGCATGGCGGCCTATGACCCGTCCATTGGGTTGCAGCGGGAGATTCACAACATCGAGAATTCCCCCTTCCGCACCAAATTCGAGGACATCTTTGACGAGATGCAGGGCACCTCTGCCATCGGCTGCATCAGCGACACCGACCCCCAGCCCCTGCTCATCCGCTCCAACCTGGGCACCTATGCCATCTGCATCATCGGCATCATCAACAACGCCGATGCCCTTATCGAGCAGTACCTGACCTTCAGCAGCGGGCATTTTGACGCCATGACTGGCGGCAAGGTCAACTCCACGGAACTGGTGGCGGCCATGATCAACCAAAAGAGCAGCTTTGCCGAAGGCATCAGCTTCGCCCAGAACGCCATCGAGGGCACCGCATCCATCCTCATCCTGAAGGAGGACGGGGCGATCATCGCCGCCCGAGATCGGGTGGGACGCCTGCCGGTGCTCATCGGCAAGGGAGGGGATGGATACTGCGTGTCCTTCGAGTCCTTTGCCTATAAGAAGCTGGGGTACGACCTGGAGGAGCGGGAGCTGGGGCCTGGTGAGATTGTAGAGATCACCGCAGACGGGATCACCCAGCTGGTGCCGCCGGGGGACGAGATGCACATCTGTGCCTTCCTGTGGTCTTATTACGGCTATCCCACCTCTACTTATGAAGGGGTCAACGTGGAGGCCATGCGCTATCGCAACGGCGCCATCATGGCCGCCAGCGACACTGAGGCAGGCAACAACCAGGACATCGACTACATCGGCGGCGTCCCCGACTCCGGCACCCCTCACGCCATTGGCTACGCCAACGAGAGCGGCATCCCCTTCGCCCGTCCCTTCATCAAATACACCCCCACCTGGGCGCGGAGCTTCATGCCCACCCGCCAGACCGAGCGGAACAAGGTGGCTAAGATGAAGCAGATCCCCATCCACGAGCTGATCGAGGAAAAGAAGCTGCTCTTTGTGGATGATTCCATTGTTCGGGGCACCCAGCTCAAGGAGACGGTCGAATTCCTGTACGCCAACGGCGCCAAAGCCGTCCATATGCGCTCCGCCTGTCCGCCCATCATGTATGGCTGCAAGTACCTGAACTTCTCCCGTGCCACCAGTGACATGGAGCTGATCACCCGCCGCACCATCATGGAGCTGGAAGGGGAAGAAGGCTTCCAGCACCTGGAGGAGTACAGCGACTCCACCACCGAGCGGGGCAAGCAGCTGCGGCAGACCATCTGTGATAAGTTCCAGTTCGCTTCCTTGGAGTTCCAGTCCTTGGAGGGCGTCATCAAGTCCATTGGGCTGCCTGCCTGCAAGCTGTGTACCTATTGCTGGAACGGAAAGGGCTAAAAAAGAGTCCCAAGACGGCGGCAGTACCCGAAAAGCGCACCCACCCAATCGGCTCCCTTGAGTAAAGGGAGCTGTCAGCGCAAGCTGACTGAGGGATTGACAGATTTGCAGAACGAACCAGAAGGCGCACAATCTCACGCCCTATGCTCGCCGGACAACCCCTCCGGCGCTTTGCGCCACCTCCCCTTGCACAGGGGAGGCGTTTGAGAGTAGAGCGTGCCACCTCCCCTTGCACAGGGGAGGCGTTTGAGGATGGAACGTTCCGTTATGATGATAGCAAGAAAAGAGGTCAGAACTTCGGTTCTGACCTCTTTTTCTGTCGGATTCACACCAGCATCAGCAGCGTCCCGCCCACGATGAGGAGCAGGCCGATGAGGGCTTTTCGGGTGAGCGTTTCATGAAAGACCACATAGGAAAAAACGATGGTGACCAGGATGCGCCGGTGGCGATGCCGGACAGGAGGAAGCACCAGGTCTTGCCGCTGACGGCGGCGAAATTGTGGTCAGCGCCGGTGACCAGCACCATGAGCTAGGAGAACACCAGCACCACAATGGTGCGCAGGGCTGTGGCTGCGTTGGAATCGGTCTGTTTGATGCCGCATTTGGCTAGGATGGAGGTCAGCCCTGCGAACAGAGCGGAACCGAAGGCGTATGCGATCCACATTTGCCAACACCTTCTTTAATTGCGATAAAATCTTACCCCTTGTACTCCGGACAGCGATACCGTGGTTTGCCCACGCTCTTTTTGCCGTACTCGATGGCCTTCATAGGGCAGAGGGTGATGCAGCGCATACAGTGGGTGCAGTGCTCCCCCCACTGGGGCAGGCCGTCCACCATCTGGATGTTGTTCAGGGGGCACACCTGGGCGCACCGGCCGCAGCTGGCGCAGCTGCGGGTGCTGTGGAAGGGTTTTGCGTGGACGAAGAAACGGTAGAACAGGCGATTGACCAGGCCGGATTTCAGGCCGTCCAGGAACCGTTTTTTTCGGGGCGCAAAGGGTGCGTTGTTCTGGATGGCGGCGATGCCGGTCTCCAGGGTCTTTCGGGCACTGTCCATGATGGGCGCACAGGCGGCGGCATCGGGGACAGGGAACATGGCCAGGTAATTTTCAGGCATGACCACCTCTAAAACGCCCCGAAAATGCCAGCCCTGCTGGACACAGAGCTGACGCAGGTGTTTTTCTGCCCCGCCGATGTCTGAGCCGCAGGTCATGACAAAGTAGACTTCTTTGCTGCCGGTGAACTGACCCTGGCGCAGCCAGTCGGCAAAAATGCGGGGGATGCGCCAGCCATAGGTGGGCGAGACGAACACCCAGGGCAGCTGGGAGTCCAACTGCGCTGGGTGTCCTGTCTGGATGGCTCTCCCGGCGTCTGCCAGGGTGTCGCCTATGTGGTCGGCGATCATGCTGGCCGCATAGCGGCTGTTGCCGGTACCGGAAAAGAAAACGACCATATCAGATGACCAGGCTGTTGCAGTGGTCGATCTGATGCTGGACGATGCGAGCCAAGAAGCCGCTGAAGGAGGCGGTCTGCTCCTGGAAATGTTCGTCCTGATACTTGACCACGATGGTCTCATATCGTTTGGCGGTGTGCCGGCGTTCCAGACAGATGCAGTATTCATCGGCGGGATACAGGCCGTTCATCTCGATGACCTCCGGGTTGAACATGAGCTGGATGGTGCCTTCGTTGTTGATGACGATGATGCGCTTGGTGTAGCCGATCATGTTGGCGGCCATACCGGTGACCTTGCCGTTATCCAGGAAGGTGTCCAGCAGATCCTTGGCAGCGCCATTGACGTCCATGGGCGTGGCAGGCTCACAGGGCTGCACGAGGGTGTAGATGTCCTTGACGATGGGTTTTACCATGGGAAATTACCTCCGTTGTAAGATACTGCCCTTATTTTAGCACAGACGGGGGGGATTTTGTAGTAGGGCGGGAGAAATATTTCCGGATGGGAGGAGGGGCGACAAGGAGGCGCAGAGTATGGTATAATGGGAAAAAGTGTACCAAAGGAGTGGTTTTATGTATGAATTGATCCCAGTGACCCCACACTGCTACTACATCCAAAGCCCTGCCAAGATCGGTCTGGTGGAGCTGGGTCAGGGGGAAGTGTGCCTGATTGACAGCGGCAACGACAAGGACGCCGGACGACGGGTGCGCAAGGTGCTGGACGGCAACGGCTGGAAATTGCGTGCCATCTATAACACCCATTCCAACGCCGACCACATCGGCGGCAATCAGTACCTTCAGCGCCAGACCGGCTGCGCCATCTACGCCCCCGGCATGGACTGCGCCTTCACCCGTTACCCTGTCCTGGAGCCCTCCTACCTGTACGGTGGCTTCCCGCCCAAGGCACTGCGGCACAAATTCCTGATGGCACAGCCCAGCGACGCCCAGGAGCTCACGTCGGCGTGTCTGCCGGAGGGGTGGGAGAGCATCCCCCTGCCTGGGCACTTCTTCGACATGGTGGGCTTCCGCACCCAGGAGGATGTGGTGTACCTGGCGGACTGTCTGTCCAGCAAGGAGACATTGGAGAAGTACCGCATCGGCGTCATCCATGATGTGGCCGCCTATCTGGACACGTTGGAGCGGGTAAAGCAGATGTCCGCCCGCACCTTCGTCCCCGCCCACGCCGATGCCGCCCAGGACATTGCGCCCCTGGCTCAATACAACATCGACCAGGTGCATCAGGTGGCGGAGGACATCCTGGCGCTGTGTCGGGAGCCAGTGCAGTTTGAGACCATTTTGCAGAACCTGTTCACCGGATACGGGCTGGAGCTGACTCTGGAGCAGTATGTGCTAGTGGGCAGCACGGTGCGTTCCTACCTGGCCTGGCTGGTGGATGGCGGGCAGGTGACCTACGGGTTTGACCAGAACCGGTTGCTGTGGGAGCGGGCGTGATTTTCGGAAATCTTAAAGGAAACCGCTTGAAAAAGGTTCGGCCTTCCTGCTAAAATAGGTAAAAAATAAACGAGCATACAGACAGCAGCCTACAGGTGTCATACTGTAGGACAAGGAGGAAACAGAACATATGAGTCGATCCCCAAGAGACGCCAAGGGCGGCAAGCGGGTGAAAAAGGAGCAGCGTCCCAGCCGGAGGGGCATCCGGTGGGCTTTCGTGGTGTGCTGTGTCCTGGCCATCGCCCTGCTGGCTCTGTGGCAGACGGGCGCCCTTCACTTCCTGTGTCAGCAGCAAACTCCTGCCCCGATCACTTCCAGCAGCGCCGGCACCAGCGCCGAACCAGATCCCGCCCAGCCGGATACGTCCGGCAGTCAGACAACGGAGGAACCAACGGAGGACAAGCCGTGGTATCTCATCCTGGTCAACCGCTGGCACCCTCTGCCGAAGGGTTACCAGCCCCAGCTGATGACCCTCTCCAATGGCAAGCAGGTGGATGAGCGCATCTACCCGTACCTGCAAAAGATGTTTGACCAGGCTCGTGCCGATGGGGTCTATCCCATTGTGGCATCTGCCTACCGGACGGCGGAGAAGCAGCAGAGCATCATGGAGGAAAAGATTGCCGAGTACCAGGCCAGCGGCTACAGCGCAGAAAAGGCCAAGACCGAGGCGGAGAAGTGGGTAGCCATCCCCGGCACCAGCGAGCACCAGCTGGGGCTTGCGGTGGACATCAACGCCGACGGGGTCAACTCCGCCGGATACGAGGTCTACGACTGGCTGGACAAGCACGCCCACGAATACGGTTTTATCCGCCGCTTCCCCGAGTCCAAGACGGACATCACGGGGGTGGCCAATGAGCCGTGGCATTATCGGTATGTGGGGAAGAAAGTGGCGGCAGAGATCCATGACCGGGGTATCTGCCTAGAGGAATATTTAAATCAGACGGAGCATGAATGAATGCTTGCACGCCCTGTCCGAATCCCTAAAAATGGGGGCGGACGGGGCGTGATTTTTTGGTGAAAAATGTTCGCCGCCGCCCTGCTCAGCCGGTTGACAGCGGGGGAGGGGTGTGGTATACTTTGGGCAATTCAATACTTCAAACCGTTGAAGCGGAGATAACGGCAAGGACGCCTTTACAGAGAGCTTGGGAGGCTGAGAACCAGGTGAGACACGACTTGTCAAATGGACCGCGGAGGGCGCAGGGAAAACGGCTTTTGCGGGTCGGAGTATGCTGCGACGTTGGAGGCAGACGTGATTTGCCGGGGATATGTTCGTATCCTGCTGAGGGCACAGGGGCAAGAACCCTGTGAAGCAAGGTGGTACCGCGGATAATGTTGGATTATTCGTCCTTGACAAACGATTTTCTGTTGTCAGGGGCGTTTTTTATTTGC
>JABLTN010009430.1_pt1 | contig 20552 bp, 14 predicted proteins | sample 7160141 | NCBI WGS metagenome assembly JABLTN01 (sample SAMN14651226, study PRJNA627086) | human gut metagenome | isolation source: feces | host: Homo sapiens | reverse complement strand
GAATTTGAACAGAGAGCCGGGCGGTGCCCATGCAGACGATCTGCACAAAAAAACACCCAGAATTTTTATAGGAATATAATAAGCAATGCGGGCTCAAAAAGCAAGCGTTTTTGTCGAAATTGCGGTGGAAGAAAGGCTGGCATTTTATTATCATGGAAAAAATCCGTCCGGCCCAATGCGGGGCCGCGCTTTTTGGAAACGAAACATCTCAGAGAGGGGGAAGTTGTATCGTCTCGCCTGCCGTCATGGCGGCCATGGGCAGCATCCTGACCAACAAGTACGCCGAGGGCCTGCCCGGCTGCGGTGGATTTTTATGCCGTGTTTTTTGTGCGTTCTTCACGAACTTTTGTGGGCGGCTTTGTGCAGAACCCAATAAAACAGGCGCAAATCTGTGATTTGTGTCCATTTGGACACTTGCGCGGACACGGGCATTTCTGGTAAAATATTTCTGATGAAAAAGAACCGGCTGTGAGCTTTTCCTCCATGCTGTTTCCTGCACGGCAGAGAGGGGCGCAAAAACGGGAAACCGGCGGGAAATGGCCGCGGAAACGCGACATCTGTCCGGGAACGCGGAAAATGACGGAAAATGCCATAAAAATTCCCACCTCGATTTTGCGATCCGGGCTTGACAAGGCACCAGTTCCGATTCATAATTGTTCCATGGGAGAGCGCTGGAAAACCGCCCGGCGGCTGGGTGGAACGTGCTGCTCCCGGAACACCGGAAAGCGCCCGGGGAAATACGCTTGGAAAGAGAGGACGCGGTCTATGAAGCAGCTTTGGAAAAAGCTCGTGCTCTGCGTACTGACGCTGGCACTGTGCTGCAACCTGGTGCCCATGGCGTTTGCGGCGGACGCAAGCTATTACAACGTCTACTTGGAAGCACAGGGCGGTACATGTGATGTCATGCAGCTGTATGCTTACAAGTACGGCTCCAATTACCGGCTGACCAGTACGCCCACCCCCACCATGGAGGGCTATAAGTTTGATGGCTGGTACGACGATGTGGTGGGCGGCACCAAGATCACCACGCGGTACAACTTCAAGGACGATACCACCATCTACGCGCACTGGACGCCGACGGCCAAAAAGAACACAGCCACAGCCACTGCAGCCAAGACAACGACGACAGCACCGGCAACCGCTGACACAGAGAAGAGCTGGAAGCTGAAAGACAACCTCGGCACGGTGCTGGTGGTCACAGCGGTGGTCGCTGTCGTGGTTACCGTGGTCGCCGCACAGGGTTCCTGATGAATTTGCTTTTCTATTGAGTTTACTGAAGAAAGGAAAATTACTATGACGAACTATGAACTCAAAATGCCCGCCAATTACGCAGCCATTGATGCAGAGGAGATGACCTATCTGGTTGGCGGTGAAACCACCGGCTGGCAGATGTTCAAGGATATCGGCACCCTGTTCAATTACATTGCCCGTGTCTTCTCCGCCGGCAGCTCCATCATCAACAACGTGGTCACCATCGTGGACACCGTCAAGAAGATCAATAGCTTCGTCCCCGATATGGGAAGCACCAAGAAGTAAATAAAACGCGCGGTTCAACACTGTGTAATCAAAGAGCACTCCGGGTTTCCTGCCCTGGGGTGCTCTTTTGTTGTAAAAATACAAAAAGATGTTTTGCAAAAGAAATAAATCATGAAAAGCAGGAATCGTGGCAAAGAATCTTAGGAAAATTGATTGAAAACAGGAAATATTGGTGCTATACTGTTGCTAATACCACTTATCTTTATAAAAATTTTTTCGTGGAAAAAGAACGAAAATGTTTTCGTGGATTGTGCCGCGCTTTGCAGAGGGCGGCGATTGAGATAAATTGGGAATGGAATGAAAGACAAAGCCTTGCAGAAGACTTTGCGGAGGAATTATGTCAGAGCGGAAATTGCGGCGGATGAGCCGCACGGAGCTGATCGACGTCATCGACACGCTCCGGCAGGATGAAACGCCGCAGGACACCGAGGCTTTGCGGCGGGTGGATGCGGAACGGGAGCGCCTGACCGAGCGGCGGCGTTTCTGGCGGGTGCTGCGCGGTACGGTGAGCACCCTGATCGTGGTGGCGGCCATTGCGGTGCTGCTGGCCACGCTGCTGCTGCCTGTGCTGCAGGTGTCGGGCGACAGCATGAACCCCACCCTGCAGGACAGGGACGTGATCCTGCTGGTAAAAACGGACGATTGGAAGACGGGCGACTTGTGTGGCTTTTACTGGCAGAACAAGCTGCTGCTCAAGCGCATCATCGGCGGGCCGGGCGATGTCATCTCCATCGACACCAAAGGTGTCGTGAGCGTCAATGGAGAGGTGCTCGACGAGCCCTATGTGGATGAGCTGGCGCTGGGCGAGTGCGACATCGAGTTCCCCTATCAGGTGCCGGAGAGCCGCTATTTTGTGATGGGCGACCACCGCGTCACCTCCATCGACAGCCGGAGTACGGTGATCGGCTGTGTCGAAAAAAGTCAAATCGTGGGCAAGGTCTTTTTACGCGTCTGGCCCTTGTCTGGTTTTTCGTTTATTCACTGAGGAAAGGAATCCATTATGGGAATGAAGAATCGCTTCCAGGAAGCCATTCAGAACGTCCAGCGGCAGCGTCATTTGGCCCGGCGTTCGGTGGCAATGGTTCTGGTGCTGGCGATGCTGACCGCCATGAGCGTCAGCTGGCGGCTGCATCAGGATGGCATCGCGCTTACCGCCGATGACACGCGCTATTACTGCGGGAAAGAAGAACACAAGCATACCGACGATTGCTACATCGAGGGCACCGAGCCTATCTGCGGCTATGAAGAGGGCGAAATCGTCGAAGAAACGATGGATTCTGCTGATGACGCAGGGGACGGTGACGCCAGCGCTGCGGACTGGGACGAAGCCGGGAGCGAGCCGGAAAGTGAGCCCGCCACGCAGGAAGAGCCGGAGCCGGGTGCTGCACCACCACACCGCGGATTGCTACGAGGAAGAAGAGGTGCTGACCTGCGGCATCGAGAGCGACCACGTCCATCAGGATTATTGCTACGACCAGGAGACCGGCGAACTGCTCTGCACCGAGCATGAGCACACCGACGACTGCTATACCCTCGAAGAGGTTCTGGTCTGCGGCCAGGAAGAGGGCGAGCCGGAGGAAACGGATGACGGCGCCGCTCTGTATGACATGGACGAAAACAGCGCGGAGGAGAGCGATTCTGCCGAGGAATCTGTGACGGAGGCCGACCCGGAACCCGAACAAGAAGCCACCAAACCCGAAACGGACGACGAGATCGACACGGGCTATACCGTCCACCACCACACCGACGAGTGCTATGGCAAGGTGCTGATCTGCGGCAAGGAAGAGCACGAGCATACTGCCGCCTGCCTCGTCAACCCCAACGCCGAGATCGACGCGGAGTACGACGCCAAGACCCCAGACCGCACCAGCGTGGATTGGGCCCAGGACATGGTGCTCGTGGCCCGGAGCCAGCTCGGCTATACCGAGAGCAAGGCCGACGTGGACGAGGACGGCAACGGCTACACCATGTATGCCGACCAGTATTATAAGGACAAGCCCATGGTGTATGCCGACTGGGACAGCACCTTTGTGGCCTACTGCCTGTACCACGCGGGCGTGCCGCAGGATATCATCCCCCAGTACGCCAGCATCAGCGCCCTGCGTGGCGAGCTTGCCCGCATGAACTCTGAATATTATACCGATGACCCGCAGGAGTTTGCCTCCATCCTGCCGGGTGATATCGTCATGTACAAAAATGCCGAGGGCCGCGAGACCATTGGCGTGGTGTCCGACGCGGCGGTGGACGAGGAGACCGATCTGACCACGGCCCTCACCGTCATTTCCGGCGATGTCGCCACCGGCTGCGAGTCCGACGGCGAGACCACCATCGACCAGGTGGCCGAGGTGGAAGTTGCCCTGAACGAGGTCACCAGCTTTGTGTCCGTCAATGCCGCGGAGGGGTATGGGATCAGCGATTTGATGGATGAGGACCCGGATGCTGCGACTGCATCTGAAACGGAACAGAAACTTAACGACGTAACGAATATTACCTCTGTTACTGTTTCAGAGTACAAGAATGGAGCATGGACCCCTATTGATGAAGAACATGTAATTACATTTGGAGATAATATCCGGACACAAGTGGATTTTGTTACGAATCCAGATACTTTCAAAAATGGAAAGACGCTGACCTATCAGCTTCCATATGGCATGGAGAAATCAAAATCCGGCCGAATTATGGCGCAAAACCCTGATGATCCTGGTTCGGAAATTGATATTGGTGCGGTTACAGTGGATGAAAACGGCTTGGTGAAGCTGGTATTTGATTTTACAAATGCACCTAATATGAAAAACGAGCCTTTCAATGCATACTTCAGGGTCGATTCGGTTGCCAGCAAAAAAGCAAATCAGGCTTCCGGAGAAGTAAGTTTCCCAGGAACAGAGACCACGATCAAGCTGCAAAACCCGACGGACATTCAGACGAAAAAAAGCGGTAGTGAAATCAAACTGGATGCAAACGGGAATAAGTATGTGGAATTTACGGTGACTGTAAGCTCTACACTGGGAACGGATGGAAAGAAAGTAAAAATCTCGGATATTATTGGAACGAACACATCCTTGAAAGGTCAATATGACGAAAACAGCTTTGTCATAAAAAAAGGTAATGATTCAGTTGTGTTGACAAAAGGTACAAACCTTAAAATTGGTACGGATAGTGCAACAGAAAAACCATGCTTTGAAATCAGTGGTCTTGACTCGCTGGAGGCAGGCGAGAGTTACACCCTGACGTATCATTATCAATTGGAAGATGCGAAAACATGGCCTCAAAATGTATATATTGAGAATACAGCATCTTCGACTTATGAGGGAAAAGACGATCCGGTCAAAGCATCATGGGATAAACGGTATAGCGGTTCTCTTATTGAAAAGAGCGGAAACTATGATACTGTGAACCGTAAGATGCGCTGGAGAATCAAAATCAACAATGTAGGGCCAAGCGATTTAAATGGGTATACGGTCAAGGATACTCTGCGGTATACAGGGGCAACGATCGTAGGCGGCACAGATGGAATCAAGGTGAAATACGGTAGCTCTGGCGATAACTGGGACAGCATCAACAAAACGGTTTCGTCGAAAGGCACAGTAACGATCACCAAAAATGAGTCAGAGCAGGAAACCGGGTTTACATATACATTCCCGGCAGGTTCAACGGAAAAGTATTATCTGATTGAGTATTACACCACAGTTCCTGATGGCATACAGGATAACGAATTATTGCAAAACGATGCTGAGATCGACAAAGGTGATAAAAAGCAGGACAGTACGACTGGCATTGGTAAAGTAGTACGTCAGGGATGGCAGGCAGTAAAGAGCAGAGCTAAAAATGCACTGGTAGATGGAAGTACAGGCAATCAGAAAGTCGCATATTGGAATGCAACTGCAAAATCACCGGAAGATGCAACCAGTATTACTCTGAGTGATAAATTTTTTGACCCTGTGAATAGCAGCAGCTCCACTCCTGATAATGCAATGGGAACACACTATGCACTTCTTGGAGAACTGGATCAGGATTTGAAAAATGGCATTCGTATTTTCAGAGTAGGAGATCCTTGGACTCGGGGACTGACTGTAGAACAGGCCAAAAACACAGGAATTGAAACGGAAATTATTTATTATAATTCTGTTGATCAGACAGAAGCCAACAAAGTAGACAATACCACTGAGAATAAGGATGTCAAAATTAGAAGCTTTAAAATTATTGTAAAAGAGGGGGAGGGTTATTCTGGCAACAAGTTACGCCAGATCAATGTAAACAACTATCACACATATGTGGATTGTTATGATATAATGTCGGGAGGTGAAACTTGGACAATTAAGAACAATCTGGTTGTTGAGAACAGCGTGACAGATGCTTATTACACCATTACAAAGGAAAAGCCAGTTGAAAAAGAAGAATCCTTTGATAAGATGGTAGCGGTGGAATCAAATTTGCATTATTTCCAGGATAGTCTTGGCAGTGGAAAAATCGGATACAATGAAAGCGGAGACACTACATTCTGGTATAAACTCTGGATTTCGCCGAAAGATCTGTCTGCGTTCGATGGAACAGTGATCACAGATGAACTCCAGGAGGGAATTGAATACACTGGAGAATATGTGATTACATTTTCCAATAGTAGAATAGCTGGTTTGGGAGATGGACAACAGATTGCAGCATATTATAAAGATTGGAATTTGGATAACCAAAATCCGGACCATGTACAGATACAGTATACAAATAATAAACTGACGTTTACATTGAGCAACCTCACTTCTATTGTAAAAAACAATAAGGACTATTCAGCCGTTGCAATCATGTTCCGTGTCAAGTTGGCAGACCAGGAAAAGTGGAACGCAGATGCAAGTATGAATGAAAATACTTACAAAAATACGGTTGTATGGAACGGCCACAAAGACGATGTAGAGGTTACAGTCGAACGAAACAAATCGTATCTGGAAAAAACGGGCGAGCAACTAAAAAAGAGTGAGGATCAATATCTGGAAGAAGTATTCTATCAGGTAAAGATCAATCCGGATGGCAAAGATCTGATCAGTACGGCAGACCAGATCACGCTAAAAGATACGTTCACAACTTCGCAGGGGGCTACAGCAGTCCTGCAGGATGTTCACCTCTACAAAGAAGATGGGACGACACTGGCGGACGAAGATATCCGAGGGCTCACGACCAAGACCGATGAAAGTGGGAGTGAGTGTAAGTATACCATTGAACTGACGGTCCCAGATGATCAGGCTTATGTTTTCTCCTATAAGTATAAGATTGACACGTCTAATCTTACACCGCAGCAGAAGGAAAATGTAAAGCTGAACAATAAAGCAAAACTGTTTGGCAAAGAGACGAAGAGCGATGAAATCCAGTACCATGCACAAGATATCAGCGCAGGAGCATACTCAAACGGACAGCTTTTGCTGCATAAGGTTCAGAAAAATCTTGAATCTCAGGATGTTGCGGGCGCGGAGTTTACATTGTCCAAACTGGACAGCAGTGGGTGGACAATCTGCAAGAACAGTTTTGTAACAGACCAGACAGGCGAGATTCATTTTGCAAAGGCTGCAATGGAGAACGCAAACTCTGCTCAGGTGGAATACGATACGCTTTATAAGCTGGTGGAAATAAAAGCACCTAATGGCTATCTGCTGAAAGAAAATACCTCTTATTTCATAATGCTGCAACCGGGTCAAACAGAGTTAAATGCATATCAGGCTGCAACACAAAATGCTGGGAGTGTTACACTTCCGAAGCAGGAGGATGTGACATTTGCAACTTATGGAAAGACAACGGTCCTGCAGGTGGAAAACAGCAAGCTGGAGCTGACAGTCCGTAAGGTATGGAAAAATGCAGACGGGACGATTATGTCTGAGGACCAGAAAAACGAGCAAAGTGAAATCAAGGTGGATGTCTTCAAAAAAGGTGAAAACACAGCATTTGATACGGTGACTTTGAACAGCGCCAACGGATGGACAGCTCAGGTAGACCTGACAAAATGTAAGGACCTTAAGAGCAACACAAAGTTTGAAGCAAAAGAGCAGGATGGTAATAATTATATCATCAGTTATATGGATGGTTTTGGAAAAGAACATTCTGCGAATGATGCTTACCAAAGCGGTGATACCATTGTTGTTGTAAACCAGCTTAAGCCAACGGAATTGTCTGTAGTCAAAAAGTGGAACGGTCAGGACGGCAGTGTATTGCCAAGTGACAAAGAGCCGGATTCCATCCAGTTAAAACTCTTTAAGGTGGAGAGTACAGGAGGAAAGACTCTGGTTCAAGTGGACGGCGAAGATACTGTTACGATGACCAAAATGAGCGGTTGGAAATACACCTTTACAAACCTCGATCCCACGGCCCATTATGTCGTGGAGGAAGCCAGCGTAAGCGGCTACACGGTTTCGTATAGTTACCCGGAGGGCAGCAGCGGAACCACAGGTGTGGCTCCCGGCGGTACGGTGACCATTACCAACACCGAGGCCCCCACCTACGAGCTCCCCTCCACCGGCTCCCCGGGCGGCACGGTTCCTTACACGGCAGGCGGCGCGGCCATTGCGCTGGCCGCGGTGCTGTGTGGATATAACTCCAGGCGCAAGCGGAAAAGGGGGGAAGAGTGACTCCTGCAGCTCTGACCCCGGCAACAAACCGAACGTAGGAAAATAAATCCCCTCTCTGGCGTCTCAGAGAGGGAACGTAAGAAAGGTAGTAAAGAAATATGAAAAGAGTAAAACGCGTGTTGGCGCTGCTTGCAGCGTTTGCGTTGGTGCTGGCCATGGCCGTCCCGGCGTTTGCGGCAAATATTACCATCAATGGCACTGGTAAGAACTATAAGGCTTACAAATTGCTGAATGCAACGGTCAGCGGGACTGGTGCAGACAAAAAGATTTCTTATACCGTAAACGAGAAGTATACAGAGATTTTGAAAGCTGCAACTTCTGTAACGGATGCAAAAAATATTATCAAAGCAATCGAGAACAAAACGGATGCAGCTGCAATTCGTTCTTTTGCAAATGACGTCTATGCAAAAATTAAAGCAGCTAAAACCACGGAAGATTACACTTCTACGGGTAAAAACTTTACAGATGTGGACAAAGGCTACTATCTGATTGTTGAAACTGAGCTTAATGATGAGGCAGATACTTATTCTCTGGTGATGCTGAATACGGCAGACCAGGACAATGTGACAGTTGACTCCAAGGAAGAGTCTCCGACATTTGAGAAGAAAATCAAAGAGAAGAATGACTCTACAGGTGATGTGACCGGTTGGCAGGACGGTGCGGATTATGACATCAACGACGCTGTTCCGTTTAAACTGCAGGGCACTGTTCCTCAGAATTATGGTGCATATAACACTTATAAGTATGTTTTCCATGATGAGATGTCTTCTGGCTTGACCTTTAATGCTAGCTCTGTGGTCGTCAAAGTTGACGAAAATACCATCACTAGTGGCTATAGTGTTGTGACTACAGGCCTGAAAGATGGCTGCACGTTTGAAATTCAGTTTGATGACCTGAAGAAAATCTCTGAGGTAAAGGCAGGTAGCACGATTACGGTTGAATACGATGCTACTTTGAATGAAAACGCAGTGATTGGCTCCGCTGGCAACCCGAACCAAGCAAAGCTGGAGTATTCCAACAATCCCTATGGTGACGGCACTGGCAAAACTCCTTGGGATAAAGTCATTGCGTTTACTTATCAGCTGGTTGCCAACAAAGTGGACAAAGATGGTGCCCCCGTGGTGGGTGCTGGCTTTACTCTGTACAAGTGGAGCAATGAGCAAGATAAGTATGTTGCAGTTGGCAGTGAAATCAAGGGTGTAACGACATTTAATTTCAAGGGCATTGATGCTGGCAAGTATAAGCTGGTTGAGAGCACGGTTCCGGATGGCTATACCAAGGCAGAAGACTTGGTATTTACGGTTGTTGCAACTTATGATACGGAAGACCTTGAACCGAAATTTGGTACTTTGACCATTAAAGATGGCAATAAAGTCATTTCTGAGGGCGAAGGTAATGTCTTTACGGTTAATCTGGCAGCAGGCAGCTTTACGACCAACGTTGTGAACCTGACCGGCACCACCCTGCCCTCCACCGGCGGCATGGGCACCACCGTCTTCTACGTCGTTGGCGGCGGCCTGATGGCTGTGGCCGTGGTCCTGCTGGTGACCAAGAAGCGGATGGAGAACAAGCGCTAAACCAAACCCCAAAGCAAAAAATATCCTGATAACATTAGGGAGTAGCCCATGAAAAAGAACCGCAGTACCATAATTTTAATCCTGATCTTTCTCGTGGGTCTATCCGTGATGTTATATCCCACCGTCAGCGATTATGTCAACCAGCGCCACCAGTCCCGCGCGCTGGCCAGCTATGACGAGACGGTCAACGAGATGTCGGATGCGGACTATACCGCCTATTTTGAGGCGGCGGACGCCTACAACCAGCGGCTGGCGGCCACGCCCAATTCGTTCTTCACGCCGGAGCAGGTCTCCGGCTATGACGAGACGCTGGACGTCTCCGGCACGGGCATTATGGGGTATATCACCATCCCCAGGATCGGCGTGGAGCTGCCCGTCTACCACGGCACCAGCGATGGTGTTTTGCAGGTGGCGGCAGGCCATCTGGAGGGCAGCAGCCTCCCCGTGGGCGGGGCGGGCACCCATGCGGTCATCTCGGCCCACCGCGGCCTGCCCAGCGCCAAGCTGTTCACCAATCTGGACGAGCTGGAAGCGGGCGACACGTTCACCATCACGGTGCTGGACCGGGTGCTGACCTATGAGGTGGACCGGATCTCCATTGTCCTCCCCACCGAGACGGATTTATTACAGCCCGTAGAGGGGCAGGACTACGTTACCCTGATGACCTGCACGCCCTACGGCATCAATACCCACCGCCTGCTGGTGCGCGGCCACCGTGTCAACACGCGGGAGAGCCAGAAACATGTCCGTGTCACGGCGGACGCGACACGGATCGACCCCATCATCACGGCGCCTGTCATTGCCCTGCCCATGCTGGCAGTGCTGCTGATCTGGCTGCTGGTGACCACACGGAAGCGTCCGAAAGCAGGCAAACATGAGAAAACGACGAGAGGTGACCCCCATGAAACAAATTCGTAAACAGCTGGCGGCGCTGTTGCTGGCTGTCGCACTGGCGGCAGCGTGCGCGGCCCCGGCTTTTGCCGCCGCCACGGCCGCCAGCATTGAGCTCACCCGGAAAGGCAGCATCACCGTGACCCTCCGGGATTCCGAGAGCGGGAGCGCGGTCTCGGGCGGCAAGCTGACCCTGTATCAGGTGGCCTCCATCAGCCGCCAAAATGGAAATTTAAGCTACGATTATACAAATGGTTTTGAAAATTGCGGCGTTTCCCTCGGCGATCTCTCGGAGAGCGACCTGGCCCGGACCCTGGACGACAAGCGCCCGGCCGGCAGCAAAGGGGAGACGCTCACCGTGGACACCGCTGGCAAGGCCGTCTTCTCACGGCTGCCGCTGGGCCTGTATCTCGTCGTCCAGAGCGCCGCTTCCACCGGGTATGAGAAGATCAGCCCGTTCCTGGTGTCGGTGCCGCTGGTGGAGGAGGACACGTACCTCTACGATGTGGACGCCCTGCCCAAGGTGGGCACGCTGACGCCCACCACCCCGCCGGACGTGCCGGAAGAACCCGACAAGCCGGAGGAACCGGACAAACCCACGGAACCCGAGAAGCCCACCGAGCCGGAAAAGCCCACCACGCCGGAGAACCCGGACAAACCGGAGACTCCGGATCTCCCCGAGGAACCGGGCAAGAACACCCCTCCGGGTGCCGACAACCCCGATGACTGGGTGCTGAACGGCCGCCCGGATAAGAACAAGGCTCCCAATCCGGGCAACCCGGACGACTGGGTGCTGAATGGCCGCCCGACCCTGCCCCAGACCGGCCAGCTGAACTGGCCCATCCCGGTGCTGACGGCGGCAGGCACCTGCCTCATTGCAGCGGGCATCCTGCTCCGCAAAAAACACTGAGCCATGCAGAAAAGACGACTTGGAACCATCCTCATCCTGCTGGGAGCGCTGCTGCTGGCCGGGGCGCTGGGCCTGCTGGGCTACAACCAGTGGGACAATGGCCGCGCCCAGAAAGCGGCGGCACAGGTGCTGGATCAGCTGGAAACGACGCTGGACGAGCAGGAGAACCATTTGCAGCTTCTGGTGCCCACCCAGGTGGACGACACCGCCCGGGAGATGACCGTTACCGCCATTGATGGCTGGGATTACATCGGGTATCTCTCCATCCCGTCCATCGGGCTGGCTCTGCCCGTGATGAGCGAGTGGAGCTATCCGGGCCTCAAAATTGCCCCGGGGCGGTACGCGGGCTCGGTCTTCACGGACGATCTGGTCATCTGCGGCCACAACTATGCCCGGCATTTCAGTCCTGTCAAGCGGCTGGCGGTAGGCACCACGGTGCAATTTGTGGATATGGACGGCCGGGAGTGGGACTACACCGTCTCCAAAGTGGAGACCTTGCAACCCACCCAGATTGAAGAGATGGTGGGCAAGGCGGACGGCGATGACTGGGATCTGACCCTCTTCACCTGTACCACCGGCGGCAGTGCCCGCTGCGCGGTGCGCTGTACCCGGGTGGAGACGGCTTCCTGAAGATTCCAAACCGGAATAATTCATACAGATATTACAGAAAAGGCACGCTCTCTTTGGGAGAACGTGCCTTTTCTGCATCTTATTTTAGGTTTCGGGAAGATCAGTAGTGCAGCTGGTCAGCGGTCAGAGCTTCCAACACGGGCAGCATGGCGGCTGCTTCCGCCTTGGCCTTGGGCAGGTCCATATCGCGGTAGTTGCCGCACTCCACCTCACTGGCACCGGGGACGGCACCCTCAAAAGCGGCCATGAAGCGGAACGAGTCCACGGTCAGGGCCAGCGCCTCGGCGGGGGTCAGGCCCCGGGTGAGCAGGTAAAAGCCGGTGCGGCAGCCCATGGGGCCGACGTAGATGACGCCGTCCTTGTAGGCGCTGTTCCGCGTGTAGGTGGCAAACAGGTGCTCCAGCGTGTGGGCCGCGCCGGTGGTCAGGTAATCGCCCTGATTGGGCTTTTTCATCCGGATGTCCCAGGTCAGCACATCGCCGTCCTGGCGGCTCAGGTACATGCCGCGGTCCAGTTTGGTGTGGTCCACGCAAAAGCTTGCGATCCGTTCCATTGCTACTTCCTCCCAATCTTTCAGGTAAAATCAGGCCTGCAGGCGCTGCACGCTGCCGTGCGCGCAGTCCACGGCCACCATCAGGCCATCACGGATGTGGCTGGTAGCACCGGCGGCACCCACGATGGTGGGCTTGAGCAGAGCCTTGCCGGCAATGGCAGCGTGGCTGTTCAGGCCCGGCTCCTCGACCACGATGGCGGCGGCGTCACGGACGTAGCTCAGCATCTCGTTGGAGGTGGAGGGCACCACCAGGACCATGCCGGGCTTGAACTTGGCCCGCAGCTCGTCCAGGTTGTGGCAGACACAGGCCTTGCCGGTGGCGTTGGACAGGGCAGAGCCCTCAGGGCCGATGCCCACGCCGGTAGCCAGGCAGTTGCCGATCATGTGGATCTTGATCATGTTGGTGGTGCCGGACACGCCCACGGGGACGCCGGCGGTGACAACAGCCAGCTCGCCGTCGTGCAGGTAGCCGTTCTCCTTGGCCAGGCTGGTGGACATCTCGATCAGCTCATCGGTGCTGTGGGCCAGAGCCATCATCAGCGGGGTGATGCCCCAGGAGATGGCCAGCTGACGCTGCACCTGCTCGTTCATGACGCAGGCAATGATGGGCTGTGCGGGGCGGTACTTGCTCAGCAGGCGGGCGGTGTTGCCGGACTCGGACACCGTGACGATGGCGGAAGCGTTGACGTCCTTGGCAGTCAGGCAGGCAGCGTGGGCGGTTGCGTCGCTGACGCTGATCTGGCCGTTGCCGGCATCCACCAGACGGTTGTCGCGGTAGTGCACCTCGTTCTCGGTGCGCTCGGCAATGGCGGACATGGTCTTGAGGGCCTCCACGGGGTAAGCGCCTGCAGCGGTCTCACCGGAAAGCATGATGGCAGAGGTGCCGTCGTAGATGGCGTTTGCCACGTCAGAGATCTCGGCACGGGTGGGCCGGGGGTTGACCATCATGCTGTCCAGCATCTGGGTAGCCGTGACAATGGGCTTGCCAAAGGAGAACGAGCGGTCGATGACGCTCTTCTGGATGCCGGGCAGCTCGGTGAAGTCGATCTCAACGCCCAGGTCGCCACGGGCGACCATGACGGCGTCGGCGGCGGCCAGGATGCTGTCGATGTTGTTCACGCCCTCGCGGTTCTCGATCTTGGCGATGATGCGAATGTTGGAGTCGTACTCGTTCAGCAGGTTGCGGATGTCGTACACGTCCTGTGCGGTGCGCACAAAGGAAGCGGCGATGAAATCAAAGCCCTGCTGCACGCCGAAGATGATGTCGTCGCGGTCGCGCTGGCTCAGGTACGGCATGGAGAGGTGGACGCCGGGCACGTTGACTCCCTTTTTGTTTTTGATCTTGCCGCTGTTCAGCACCTCGCAGGTGATGTCGGTGTCGGTCACGTTGGTGATGCGCAGCTTGATGAGGCCGTCGTCCAGCATGATGGTGCCGCCCTCGTGCACATCCTGGGGCAGGTCCTTGTAGGTGATGGAGCAGATCTCCTTGGTGCCCTCCACCTCACGGGTGGTCAGGGTAAAGGTCTGGCCTGCTTCCAGCATCTCCACGCCGTTCTTGAACTCTTTCAGGCGGATCTCGGGGCCCTTGGTGTCCAGCAGAGCAGCCACGGGCTTGCCCAGCTCGGCACGGATGGCTTTCAGGTTGTCCAGGCGGCCCTTGTGCTCCTCATAGGAGCCGTGGGAAAAGTTGAAACGGGCCACGTTCATGCCGTTGGCGACCAGCTCGCGCAGCACGCCGTCCTTATCGGTGGACGGGCCCAGGGTGCAGATGATCTTTGTTTTTCTCATATAAAGTACCTCCAACTACGTCTCTTCAAATTTCACTCTATCACACAGCGGAAACTACATCCTCCCGCTGCTTCTGGCAGAGCCAAACTGCCAGGGAAAACGCTTGATGGTTTGTTTGTTCAAAACCCCACCACCTTATATTATAAACACTTGGATACAATAGAGCAAGAAAAATATTTGCTAAGAAACCCTTAAGATTTTATACCAACCGCCAAAATCGGTTGAGCGGTCGGTTTTGGCCCCTTAAATTCGCTGAAACCATGTCCGAGTGCACGATACTGCAACAAAAGGCTTGCACAAACAGCCAACTGCGCCTATAATAGAGCTAAGAAAAAGTCTCACTTTTTGGGGTGCATGGTGCCCCGGGAGCAGGGACCCGAATTTTGAAAAAACGGAGGAACCACTGCAAATGGAAAAGCGTGTTTTTCTGATCGTTCTCGACAGCTTTGGCATTGGCGCGGAGCCGGACGCCCCCGCCTTTGGCGACGCGGGCACCAACACCCTGGGCGCGATTGCCAAGCACCCCAATTTCCACTGCCCCAACCTGCAAAAGCTGGGCCTGTTCAACATTGACGGCGTGACGGCAGGGGAGAAGAGCCCCGCCCCCGAGGGTGCCTTTGCCCGCCTGCAGGAGCAGAGCATGGGCAAGGACACCACCATCGGCCACTGGGAGATCGCCGGTGTGGTCAGCCCCAAGCCGCTGCCCACGTTCCCGGAGGGTTTCCCCGATGCCCTCATCCAGGAGTTTGAGGAGAAGACCGGCCACAAAGTGCTCTGCAACAAGCCCTATTCCGGTACCCAGGTGCTGAAAGATTACGGCGAACAGGCCATGAAAGAGAATGCCCTCATCGTGTACACCAGTGCCGACAGTGTGTTCCAGGTGGCCGCCAACGAGGAGCTGGTGCCGGTGCACGAGCTCTACCGTTACTGCGAGATCGCCCGTGAGATGCTGAAAGGGGAATACGGCGTGGGCCGTGTCATCGCCCGGCCGTTCCTGGGCCACACGGCCGATACGTTCTACCGCACCACCAACCGCCACGACCTGAGCCTCAAGCCGCCCCGCAAGACCATGCTCGACCTGCTGAAAGACGCCGGCAAGGACGTCATCGCGGTGGGCAAGATCTATGATATCTTTGATGGCGAGGGCGTCACCGAGAAGATCAAGACCACGGGCAACACCAACGGCATTGCCTTTACCAAGGCCCTGCAGACCCGTGATTTCGAGGGCCTGGCGTTCGTCAACCTGGTGGACTTTGATATGCTCTACGGCCACCGCCGCGACGTGGCGGGTTACGCTGCCGCCGCCACCGAGTTTGACCACTTCCTGGCCGACTTCATCCCCGGGATGCGGGAGGGCGACCTCCTGATGGTCACCGCCGACCACGGCTGCGACCCCTCTTACACCAAAACCACCGACCATACCCGTGAGTATGTGCCCTACCTCATCTGCGGCAAGGGCGTCAAGCCCGGCGTGGATCTGGGCACCAAGCTCTGCTTTGGCACCATCGCCCACACCATCTGCGATTACCTCGGTGTGGACGCTTCCAGCCTGGACGGCCAGAGCGTGCTGCCGGAGATTTTGAAGTAAGCTGATTCGAGAAAAGCAAGACCCCCGTTCCGATGGAACGGGGGTCTTGTGATATCCGGGTTTATGCAGCGTCGCTGGCAGCGTTGGTATCCGTGGCCTCCGAAGAGCTGGAGGAGCCAAACAGAGCATCCAGCACCGTGGAAGCGGCCTGATGCAGGGAGGAGGCCGCCTGCTCCAGCTGTTCCTGACTGGGCATGGAGATGGCGGGGCTTTCGCCGCCCGTCTCGCCGCCCTGCGCAGGCTGGGCCTCGGATTCTGCCGGTGCTTCCGTGGAAGCGCTCTGCTCACTATCCGCCGGGGTCTCCGGGGTGGTTTCCCCATCGGCGGGAGTCTCTTCCGGGACACTCTCGGCAGGTTCTTCGACGATCACGCTGTCCGGGGTCTCCTCCGGCACGGAGACAGCCGCGTTGGGGTCTGCCGTCGGGGTGTGGACGTCGGTCTTCTCCGGGGTCTGGCTGGTGCTGGTCAGCTTGTCTTCCCCGCCCAGCACAGCCGCGATAAGGGCTTTTGCCTCGTTGACGGAGTTTTCATCCGGTTTCATGACATAGAGGCTCTGGCCCTTGGCGGAGTAGCACTTGGTGCTCTTGGCACCGGTACCGGTCACGCCGTAGCTCTGGATATCCCAGCTGGACAGGTCGCTCAGCTGCATCCGGACCAGGGCCGAGATCTGCTCCTGGGACAGGCTGGTCACAAAGCAGTCCGCCATTGCATCCATCAGCTTGGAAAAGCTCATGAGCAGGGCCGGGGACTTGAGTTTTTCCACCATGGCGTCAATGACTTTCATCTGGTTGATGCCGCGCTGGATATCGCCGTTCTTAAAGGCGTGGCGCTCCCGGGCAAAGGCCAGGGCAGATTTGCCGTCCAGATGGTTCCAGCCCTCGGCAAAGGTGGTGGGGTCGTAGTAGCCGGGGCTGCCCACCGAGGTGAACGCCTGGTCGGAGTAGACATCCACGCCGCCGATCGCGTCGATGATGCTGATGAAGCCTGCAAAGTTGATGCGGATGTAGTGTTCCACATTCACACCGTAGAGGTTGCCCAGCGTCGCCATGCTGGTCTCCACGCCGTACAGGCCGGCATGGGTCAGCTTATCCTTGCTGTCGGTGCCCGCCAGGTCTACATAGTAGTCACGCGGGGTGTTGATGAGGGCCACCTGCTTGGTCTCCGGGTTGACCACCGCCAGAATGTTCACGTCGCTGCGGGCCTTTTCGGTCAGCTCACCGCGGTTGTCCACGCCGCTGAGGTAGACCACGAACGGCTCTTTGGTGATCTTATTGGCTTCCGCGCCGGTGATGAGGCCGGAGGTGACATTATCCAGTGCGGCAAGGCCCTGCTGTGCCCAGACACAGCCCACGGCCAGCCCGGCGCAGAGGAAGAGAGAGAACACCCGGGACACAGCGCCCGGGGTCTTGTACTCCTGGCAGCGCTTGACCAGCAGCCAGAGCAGCACCAGCAGTGCCGTGATGAGGATGAGATACAGCGCGGGCAGCATCTGGGTGCGCCACAGCTGCACCAGAGCGCCGACACTTAAAATTGCCTGTAATACCAGCAAAATAACGCCTCGTTTCGGGGTCGATTCGCCCGGAATGGTCATCTTGTGCTCCCGGGGAGGCTCCGGTGCCTTGTGGGAGGGGGGATTGTTCCGGGGCGGTTTGGGCGGCGGAGACTGGGGCTGGGGCACCTCCGGCGCAAAGAACGCCGAGCTGTCCACCTCAATGGTCTTGTCGTCCTCGTGCCGCGCGCCCCGGCGGATGTGCCGGGAAGTATCGTCCGGGTGGGAGGAACGGTCATTTTCATCGAACATGAGAATACTCTCCTTTGACAGTGTGCCTGGCCATGGGTCAGGACACGGGAACAATGGTCAGCACGGCGCGGGCCGGCAGACAGGTCGCGGTCTGGTCTTCTTCCCGCAGCCAGCCGTAATGCTCACAGATGTGGTCCGGGCAGGGGGAGTCCACAAAGCGGGCGGCTCCGTCCTGCACCTGAATGTGCACGGTCAGGTAGCCGGTGTCCACATCGTAGGTGGCATCCTTGGTCAGCGGGAGATCCAGCACCGTGTTGGCGTCGCCGTAGGTCAGGGCAGCGGCTAAGGCCACTGCACCCGTGCGGTGGGCGGCCCGCCAGGCAAACCACCCGCCTGCGATTCCAAGAACCACGACGGCAAAGATCAGATTGATGAGAAGCTGTTTGTGTTTCATGAACGGTTATCCAATGTTGTCGTTGAGCGGGATCTGCTCCAGTTCGGCCAGCCAGAGGGCAGCTGCCGCGTCGCTGGGCATCCGCCAGTCGCCGCGAGGCGAGAGGGTCACGCTGCCCACCTTGGGGCCGTCCGGCAGGCAGCTGCGCTTGAACTGCTGGACAAAGAACCGCCAGTAGAAGTTGCGCAGCCACTTGTACAGCACGCTGTCCGGGTACTCGGCACGGCCTGCAAAGGCGGCCTTTGCCAGCCGGAAAATCTTGGCCGGGCCAAAGCCGAAGCGGAGCACATGGTAGAGGTAGAAATCATGGAGCTCATAGGGGCCAACCAGATCTTCCGTCTTCTGCGCGATCTCGCCGTTGTCCTTGGCGGGGAGCAGCTCCGGGGAGACCGGCGTGTCCAGAATGTCCAGCAGCACGGTCTTGAGCGCTTCGGAGGCGGCAATGTCAGCCTCGTACTGCACCAGATGGCGCACCAGCGTTTTGGGCACGCCCGCGTTGACGCCGTACATGCTCATGTGGTCGCCGTTGTAGGTGGCCCAGCCCAGGGCCAGCTCTGAGAGGTCGCCGGTGCCCACCACGAGGCCGCCGGTACGGTTGGCGAGGTCCATCAGCTCCAGAGTGCGGACGCGGGCCTGACCGTTTTCAAAGGTCACGTCCAGCACGTTCTCGTCCTGCCCGATGTCGGCAAAATGGCTGTGGACGGTATTGGCAATGTCGATCTCCTGGAACGAGACGTTCAGCTCGTCGCACAGAATCTCGGCATTGCTGCGGGTGCGGTGAGTGGTGCCGAAGCAGGGCATGGTCACGGCCCGCACGTCGGTGGTGGGGCGGCCCAGCTGCTTCATGGCACGCACGGCCACCAGCAGGGCCAGGCAGCTGTCCAACCCGCCCGAAATGCCGATGACGGCGGTCTTGGCGTGGGCATGATCCAGCCGCTTGGCAAGGCCGTCAGCCTGCATTTTCAAAATCAGCTCACAGCGCTCGGCCCGCAGCTGCTGGTTGTGGGGCACGAACGGGGTGGGGTCCACCCAGCGGGTCAGCACCGTCTCAGTGAGGGGCAGGCTGAACTCCACCGTGGTGTAGCCGTCTGCAGCGGGCTCAAAGCTGGTGTTGCGGGCCCGCTCACTCTCCATCCGCTGGCAGTCCAGCTCGGTCTCGGCGTAACCGCCCGCAAAAGGCTTCGTTTCAGAGAGGAGAGTGCCGTTCTCGGCAATGAGATCATGGCCGGAAAACACCATGTCCTGGGTGCTCTCACCGTGGCCGGCAGAGGCGTAGAGGTAGCCGCAGAGCAGGCGGGCGGACTGGTTGGACACCAGTGCCCGGCGGTACTCGGCTTTGCCCACCGTCTCATCGCTGGCCGAAAGGTTGGCGATGACGGTGGCCCCGGCCAGCGCGTGGAATGTGGAGGGCGGCAGAGCGCTCCACAGATCCTCACAGATCTCCACGCCCAGCACAAAGCTGGGCATCTCGCGGCAGCGGAAGAGCAGGGAGGTGCCAAAGGGCACCTGCTGGCCGCAGACGGCAATCATTTCCACCTCGGTGCTGCCCGGGGTGAACTGGCGCTTTTCGTAAAATTCGCCGTAGTTGGGCAGGTAGGTCTTGGGCACCAGGCCCAGCAGCCGGCCCTTGCAGAGGACAGCGGCGCAGTTGTACAGTTTGCCCCGTACCAGCAGCGGCAGGCCCACCAGAGCCACCACGTCCAGCTCTTTGCTGGCGTCCAGAACGCTCTGCAGCCCGGTCAGCGCTCCCTGCTGGAGGGTGCGCTGCAAAAACAGGTCGCCGCAGGTGTAGCCCGTGAGGCAGAACTCAGGGAAGACCGCCAGCTTGACGCCCCGGCCCGCGGCCTCGCGCAGCTGGGCGATGATCTGCTGGGTGTTATACACGCAGTCCGCCACCCGCAGGGCGGGGGAAAGGGCTGCGGCTTTCAAAAAACCATCTTTCATCGGAGGATTTCACATCCTGTCTGTTTTGATCAAAAAACCAGGAGCAGAGCCCCGGGTTCGTGCTCATAGTATACCACAATCTGCCCCAAACGAAAAGTAACAGTTGGAAAACAGGCGGAAAAACTTGCAAAAACAAAAAGAGCCGCCGCGTTGCCGCGGCAGCCCCCAAAGCCATAAAAGTGGAAAACGAGATAGACCGTAAGCCGGGTTCTGTATTAAACGACGATCTGTCTAGACCTGCCATTGCTGACAGGTTCGTGCCGCCTTCGGGACACGCGAGCAGCGCTGTACGTCCCATATAGGCGTTGCTTCCGGTAGGGTTTACAAAGCCGCAT
>JABLTN010024217.1_pt1 | contig 20957 bp, 19 predicted proteins | sample 7160141 | NCBI WGS metagenome assembly JABLTN01 (sample SAMN14651226, study PRJNA627086) | human gut metagenome | isolation source: feces | host: Homo sapiens | reverse complement strand
GTGTTCCACGATGTTTAGATTCTACTCCATCAATCTTAGTTCCTTTATGATTGTATGGAGTATACTTTTCATCCATTTCAACTTCATTTCCCACTATGTATGGGACGTTCCTCAGTTCCTAGACTAACCAATAGTTTATGGCGCATATTAAAAACATTGCGTTCGTTTACATTGATTTTAGCAGCCGTTTCTTTAAGAGATACACCATTCAATGTATCCATGATAAGCTCATTCCATTTGGATTGGTCTTGGTGCGAATAAAAAGTAAGCTGACCGCGGTCACAACAAAACGTTTTCCGCATGATTTACAACGAAGCATTTGTTTACCGGAGTTGGCAAAACCACTCTTAACCAAACGAGGATGATAACATCCACATTTAGGACAGTATTCAAAATGATACGTATTCATTTTATTGTTTGTATCTAAATAATCAGTGATTTCACGATCAATCTTTTCAATTTGAAAAGATTGTAAAGCAGCGATAGTATCTTGGTTTAAATATTTTGAAGTTCTTGTCATAAGTGTAGTCTCTCTTTCGTTTACACTTATACAATAAATCTTAAATAGACATCATTAATGTCGGATATATTAACTAGTCACCAATGTATCTGTTAAGCCTTTCTATTTATTATTTTTGATTTTTCTTTATATATGATCAACGTTTCTTTCCTTTTTTTGAGAGAATCTAATCCATTGATTTTGGAACTCCTTTTATACTTGTTTTTTCCTTGTAGCCCATAGGATGCGATTATGTAGTCAATATTCTTTTGATGGGAACTATGGATCAATATAAACTAAATGATTTAATGAATGTGACATAAGAAGAAGTTGTAGAAAAACTATTACCAGCAGTTGTAAAAGAAGCAGGAAACTTTTTGTTTGATAAAGGTGTAGGTATGTTAGCTTGTCAAATAATTGGATCTGTAGTAGCTGTGGTGAATAATGTATTGCTTTCATATAAACAACATCGTCTTGAAAAGAAATGTTTTGAACAGCTAAAGAATCATTCAAAGTAAACAAAATGAACTTGAAAATAGAATGAATAATCATATCCAATCCTGCATCCATACAGATTTTGGCATCTTTATTGGATAATATAATGGATGAGATACAAGAAAAGATGGTTGAATATAATGTAAATGGATATATCAATATTTTAAATCAGATCATACAAATATAGATTTGAATTTTTAAAACAATGTATCAATTGAATGATTTGGATATCCGTATATTAATAGTATATTCAAATTTAGAAACTGATAGTGAGAGTATTGTTTCAATATGTAATGCATAAATCTTGAATTGAATCAAATTCGATTTATCAAGGGAAAATTGGAATGATTTGTTTTGTTGCATAGTCGAAATGAAGAAATTAATGATGATAATTAAATAAAATTGTAAAATACTTGGAGAAAATAAAAAAAGGAAATCAAAAAAAAGCCAGATGATGTAAAGGTTCCTAGTTCAAAAAGGGTGAGTGTAAGTGATAGTTATCGAATTACATCACTTGGTAGGCATTATTTGATTATGATTGATAGACAAAGAGTTAATTTTTTATGAAAATTAACAATTGTTTATATATAAAATGAATTTATTTAAAAAAAAGTTTATTTTTATGGTATATTTAATGTTGGTTTTGAAACATGATTTTAAAAATCATGCTTCATATTGAAAAGTAGGAGGATAAGGGTTTATGGCTTATACGAAAATGTCTCGTAATGATGCTTATATGAATATAGCTAATGTAGAAGATGATGAAGATGTTATTGATCTTCTTGAAGTGGCCTGTGCTATTTTAAAACATATTAAATTAATTATTTTACTTTCTGTTGTATTTGGTGTAGGCGGATTTTTTGGAACTAAGTTATTGATTGCTCCAACATATACGGCTAGTACTTCAATTTATTTAACACCTCAGATTAGTGAGAGTGGTTCTTTGGATTATAATTCACAAATGGCGAATAGTAAATTGGTTACGAATGCAGTGAATTTATTAACTCAAAACAATATTATGTCTGAGGTAGCCAAGGATGTTGGATTAGAGAGTGCTGATAGTGTTAAAAAGTGTGTTAGTGTAACGAATGAATCTAATACGGAGATTATTACAATTTCTGCTACCACAACAGATCCTAAATTATCTAAGGATATCGCGAATGATACAGTAAGTACATTTATTCGTACAATGCAGAAGAATTTGAATGTTCGTAATATTGAAGTAGTAGATAAGGCTAAGTTGTCTTATATTCCTAGTGGACCAAACGTAAAGAAGAATACTTTATTAGTTACTATGGTTGGTTTTGTGCTTGGTTGTGGTTATGCAACATTGAGATTCTTATTTGATAATCGTTTACGCACGAAGGAAGAGGCAGAAAAGTATTTGGGTATCCCAGTATTCTGCGAGATTCCTGAACTATAATGGCTAAGTATATAGATTTGCATTCTCATATTGCTTGGGGCATTGATGATGGTATGCCTAGTATTGAGGATGCAGTAAAAGCTTTAGAGTTAGCTAAGGATGATGGTATAGTAGGTATTTGTAGTACACCGCATTTTATTCCTGGTCAATTAGATGTTCATATCTATAATGAAATGGTGACTCGTCAATTGGAATTAAGAAAGATGAGTCCTATCCCTATCTATTTTGGTGGGGAAGTTATGATGAATAGTGAATTCATTGAAGGTTTGGAATTAGATTTATATCCAACTTTAAATAGTAGTAAATACATGTTAGTTGAATATAATGTTCTTCGTGATATTCATTCGATTGATTATAGAGATGAATGTTTATATGAATTGAAGATGAAAGGCTTTGTTCCAGTACTGGCTCATATTGAAAGATATTTCCATGATGGACTAGATTATGACATTATTGATCATTGGGTAGATATGGGTTGTATACTACAATTGAATCGTACTTCCATTCTTGGTGTAAATGGAAAGAAAATACAGTCCAATGCATTAGAGTTATTAGACAATGGTTATTGTGATGTAATATGTACAGATACGCATAGAGCCAGTGGGAATCGAATTGAACAATTGAGTGATGTATATTCTGTAGTTTCAAAGCGTATTGGTTCTGAGAATGCGGATATCTTATTTTATGAGAATCCAAAATTATTATTGAGTAATAAAGAGATATTAAATATTGAGGTTGAAAAGAAAAAGAAACTATTTGGTTTCTTTGGGAGATAGAAATGGCAAGAAAGAAAAGAAATCAATTTGATGTGGATGAAATCTATCGTGGATTACGTACAAATATTGAATTTAGTCAGATGGATGATGCGATTCAAGTAATCAACGTGGTTAGTACAATTCCGAATGAAGGTAAGAGCACTATAGCTTGTAATTTAGCTCGTATTATGGCAGCTAAATATAAAAATGTGTTATTAATTGACTGTGATTTAAGAAATGCATCAGTTCATAAAACACTTCAGATTTCAAATCGTTCAGGATTAACAAACATTATTTCTGAATTTAGAGAAGGCGTAAGCATTCATTCATTTGAAGGAGTACAAGACGTACAATATGATGGTGGATATCCTTTATCTGTCATTACTGCAGGTCATAGAGTGCCAAATCCAAGTGAAGTATTAGGATCTAAAAGATTAGCTAAATTCTTAAATCAAGCACGTCAAGAATTTGGGTATATTATTATTGACTGTCCACCAGTTGCGGTAGCTAGTGATGCCATTCCATTATGTAATGTGAGTGATGGAGTATTGTATGTAGTTGATGCAAAATCTTCTGATAAACGTAAAGTAAAAGTTGCCATTAATGATGTTGAAAGAAATGGTGGTCACGTAATGGGTGTTGTATTAAATAAAGTAGAATCAGCAAGTGACAGTAATTATGGCTATGGCTATGGCTACGGATATGGTTATGGAGGAGAAGACAATGGTAAAAAGAAGAAAAAGAAATAGTTTTATTATTTTAGCTTCAACTCTATTACTAACTGGATGTGGCAATAGTGAATTAGAAATCACGCAAAATGATATTTTAGAAGTGGCAAGAGATGATGCGAATGCCACTAAAAAAGAATGTTCGAATGTATCTGTTCAAGAAGAAAAGAAATACTATACAGTAAGTTTTGATACAAATACAGGATCTTATGAATATAAGATTGGTAAAGATGGTATTATACAAGAAAGAAATTATAAAAGAAGTAATAGCGAAGAAGTTACTACTAGTGAACCTGTAGAGGAAAAGAAGGAAGAAACTAAAGTTGAAACTGAAACAAAAAAAGAAGAAAATAAAGAATCAACTTCTTTTGATGGAAATCAGCAACAAGCTATTAATGCTGCCTTAGCTAATGCAGGTCTTGGACAAGAAGATGTAACTGATATTGGTTGTACTATAGATGAGGCAACACAACAATATACAGTTACATTTACATTCCAGGATATCAAAAATACTTGTGTGGTGGATGCGGCTACATTTACTGTATTGTCATCAGTACAGGCATAATATACAGATCAAACAAAAAGAATTGTTGTTCTTTTTGTTTTTTTTTAGTAGAATAAATTGAGTTATAGTGAAAGGGTTATATTATGTCTAAAATTGGAACTTTAAAAATTACGATTGAATTTGTATTTTTTATGTTTATTATACAATTTTCTGGATACGATTTGGAAACGTGTTGGAAATTATGTATATTATATTTTTTAATGCAATTATTGATTGGAAGATATCAAGGAAGAGTTTTATTAATGTATGATGAAATACGATTAATTATATTAAGTCATATTGGTTTTTTTATAGGTAGTTTTCTTGTTTTTCCAATTAGTACTTGGACTATAAAGAAATTCTTTGGATTTGTTTTATTAACTTGTGTTTTATTTGTATTTGCAGGATGTAACTCTAGATATTCTCATAAAATATTTAGAAAATGGTTTAAACATAATACTTTAATTGTTGGTATCGGCCATACAGCTGAGCAATTAGAATATGTATGTAGAGGTAATGGATATTCGTTGTTAGATGTGATCGGCTTTGTGAATTGTAATAAATCAAATCGAGTTAAGTATGTTCAGCAGCAACAAATAGTAGATATAAATAAGACATACGATTTAGATTCAATTTGTTCCGTAATCAAAGAAAAGGATATAGATACAGTATTGATTGCGATTCCTGAGATGGATAGTGAAGATTTAAATGCAGTCTTTGAAGTGTTTAAGAATAAAGTGGCAGTAATTAAATATTTACCACAAGTAAATGGCTTAGTAACATTTGATACAATGGTAGAGGATTTTGATGGAATCTTAATGATTTCTAATTCTCGTGGATTAGAACATTTCTTGTCTTATGCGTTGAAACGTATCTTAGACATTTGTGCAGGACTATGTGGTTTATTATTATTAATACCATTAACAATTTTTGTCTTCATTAAAAATCGTAAAGAAGGAGATAAAGGTCCTATTTTCTTTACGCAGAATCGTATTGGTAAGAATGGTAAAGAATTCAAAATGTTCAAATACCGTACTATGGTAATTGGTGCTGATAAGATTCTAGAAGAGTTAATGGAAAAAGATCCAGCCATTCGAGAAGAATATACAAAGAATAAAAAATTAGTGAATGATCCACGTATTACAAGTGCAGGAAAATTCTTACGTGAAAAGAGTTTGGATGAGTTTCCACAATTTATTAATGTATTGTTAGGTCAAATGTCTTTAATTGGACCTCGCCCATATTTACCAAGAGAAAAAGAGGATATGGGTGACTATTATTATGATGTCATCGCATGTAAACCTGGTATTACTGGAATGTGGCAAAGTCATGGAAGAAGTGAGGTGGATTTTGATCACCGTTTATTATTAGATGAATATTATTATCGTAACTGGTCATTCTGGTTGGATATTACTTTATTATTTAAAACAGCGAAACAAGTTCTTTATGGCGAGGGTGCCATGTAATTCAAAACTTGAGAGCTTTTTATATTTGTAGTATTATATTTAACGTATAGGAGATTTTTATTATGAAAAAAAATAAAAAACAAAGTAATATAGGAAGAGTATTTGGGGTTATTTTTTCAATTGTAATGATTGCTGCAACAATGTATTTGTTGTTTAACATTATTAAATTGAATGTATTGCCTACAAAACTATTATTCCTAATTACAATTGTATTTGTATTATTAGATTTAATTTTTATCTTATTGTTGTGCTTCGCAACAAAGGGTGTTGTATCTAAAATCATTTGTATTATTTTTTCCTTAGCTATTTCTTTGGGATCTTGTTTAGGCGGATATTATATGTCAAAGACTGGTGGGCTACTTTCAAGTATGACGAATGTTGCTAAACATTCTAAGAATACAGTGAGTGTTGTAGTTAAAGAATCCAGTGAAATGAAAAAGAAAACGGATCTTACTGGTCATAGTGTAGGTACTTTGGCAAATATTAATACAACGGGTTCTAAAAAGATTTTAAGAGAATTGACTAATTCTGGAATACAAATGGAACAAGAAGAATTCGGTAGTATGACTGAAATGTTAGAATCATTCTATAATGGTGAAGTAGATTCTATTGTTATTAGTGAATCTAGTCGTAGCCAAATTACGGATATGGAAGCTTATGCAAACTTTGATAGTAATACTCGAGTTGTTTACCAAACTTCTTATAAAGTAGAAAATACAGATAAAGCGAAAGCTGTTAGTAATATTACAAATACTCCATTCAATGTATTGATTTCAGGATCAGATACTCGTGGTGGATTTGACGAAAATGGGCGTAGTGATGTTATTATGGTCGCTACTGTAAATCCTAAAACCGGAACAATTTTATTAACATCTGTTCCACGTGACTTCTATGTAACGACTGCTTGTGATGCTGGTGATGGATGTCAACAAGGTGCATTAGATAAGATTACGCATACGGGTATTCATGGTACTAACACAACTAAGCGTACAGTTGAACAATTATTAGGTATTGAAATTAACTATACATTTAAAGTAGGTTTCGATACAGTAACAGATATTGTTGACGCTGTTGGTGGTATTGATGTAAATGTTGAACCAGGTTATGAATGCAGTAACTTCTTGCATGCTCCAGGATTAAGTGTACATGCTGGTATTAACCACTTAAATGGTGAACAAGCATTAGGATATGCTCGAGAACGTTATGCATATAGTGAAGGGGATCGTCAGCGTACGAAGAACCAACAACAAGTTCTAATGGGAATTGTTGATAAGATTACAAGTCCAGCAATTGTAACTAACTATGCATCTATTATGGATAGTATGTCAGATACATTCTCAACTACAATGTCAAGTCAAGAAATCTCTGATTTAATTAAATATCAATTAAATAGCAATCCAAAATGGAAAATGGAACAATATATGGTTAATGGTACTGGTGATACATTAATGTGTGCTGAGCTTGGTAATGCGGCTTATGTAATGGTACCAGATCAAAGTACAGTAACAACGGCTAAGAATAAAATTAATGCTGTTCTTGCTGGTAAATCAGCGGATGATGTAGAGTAAGGATATATTCCTTGCTCTTTTTTTGTTTTATAGGTGTATACTTGGTATAGTGAGGTGTTTTAAATGGAAACTACTGATTATATACAAAATAGAATTCATACGAATGTTCGTAAGTTTGAAGAACTAAGCAAGAAGTATCATAGATGTCATATAGGATTGCTTGTTTCTACTTTTAGTTGTTTTACTTGTGTTCTTATCTTGAATGTTATTTATTTGATTGTTCCAGTAATATGGTTGATTCTTTCTGCCTGTGTGTTAGTGTTGGCAGGACTATTTTTATTATTCTTTGATGTATTAAATGATTATTCATCTAAGTCATTGGAATATAAATATAAAGCTAATTTATTGAACTATGAAAAGAACTTATATGAAGCAAAACAGGGCGGCTTTAAAGGTTTTGCATATCGTTGTGAAAGGTTCATGTAATCTCGCACTCTTTGTGTGAATTTGCCAACTCATGGTCATTTATTATATAATATGTAATTGTGAGCTACAAAAGAGTTTATAGGAGATTTTAATATGTCTAAAAAGGATGTAAAACTTTCACAGAATGTGAAAAAGAAAAAAAAGAAAAATAAGCGTCCTATCAGCAAGTTTTTAACTGTATTTATGTTTATTGCGTTGGGTGCATTTATTTTTCAAATGATCCGTTTGGATTTGTTACCTTTTAAATTAATAATATTAGTTTCATTAGTGTTTATACTATTAGCTCTAATTCTGACTATTTTAATGAGGTTTAAGGCAAAGAAGTTCTTTAGTCGTTTTATATTGGGGATTATTTCTTTATGTATGTGCATTGGACTTGCGTATGGAAATTATTTCTTATTTAAGACAAAGGATACGTTTGATGTCGTAACAAGTCTTGCGGATAGTAAGGCAACAACGACTTCGATTGTTGTTAAGAAAGCTTCTTCAATCAAGAACGAGAATAATTTGAAGAAAAAGACAATTGGTACAATGTTGAGTGTGGATAAGAAAGCGACTCAGCGTATGTTGGATTCTTTAGATAAGAAGAAGATATCTTATAAGACAAAGGATTATGATTCATTAGATGATTTAATGACGGCTTTCTATGATGATAAAGTCGATGCGATTTGTTTGAATGAAAAGTATCGTGATATTCTACATGAGAGTGAGGCGTATTTTAGTTTTCAAACGGATTCAAAAACAATTTACCAAAATGTAGAATATACAAAAGTAGACAAGACAGATAACCCGAGTGATCCTGTTAAAAATATTACTAAAGATGCGTTTACTATTTTAGTGAGTGGCAATGATTCTTATGGATCTTTACAGGATAGTAATACACGCAGTGATGCAAATATGTTGTTGACGGTGAATCCTAAAACAGGTCGTATTTTAATGACGAGTATTCCTCGAGACTATTATGTAGACTTGGTATGTGATGAAACAGGGGATAATGCTTGTCCTGAAGATAGTAAAGATAAATTAACGCATTCTGGTTTAATGGGTGTGAAGTGTACGGAAAGAACAATCGAAAAAGCATTGGGTATAAAAATCAATTATAATATTCGTATTAACTTCTCTAGTGTAGTAAACTTAGTCGACGCACTAGATGGAATTGATTTGGATATTCAAAAGGGTGAAGAAGTTGATATTCTATATGCGAATGGACAGCCTGGTTTAAGTGTCGGTCAACATCATGTGGATGGTGAAACGGCATTAGCCTTTGCACGTGAAAGACATGCCTATTTGGATGGTGACAATCAGCGTGTTCGTAACCAACAGAAAGTATTTAAAGCTATTTTCAAACGTATTGTTTCACCTAAGATGATCACAAACTATGGTAAGTTTATGGATGCATTGGCTGTAGCTTTTGATACAAACTTATCGAATGATGAAATCAGTGATTTTATCAAGTATGAATTGAATAATATGCCAGATTGGAAATTTGAATCATATTCACTTGTAGGTGATTCAGATTCTAGGTTCTGTTATGCTTCTTCAGGTTATGCTTCAGTCATTGTTCAAAATGAAGAAATGAATGAAATCGCAAGAAGGAAGATTCAAGCTATCTTGGATGGTAAAAAGGCATCTTCTGTAAAAGATACTTCTGGTTTTTCTCAAAAACCGAGTGAAGATAATTCAGTAGGTAATGCTCAAGAGTTTGCTGAGATGAATAACAATAGTGAAGAAACAGATGAAGATTATTATACGTATGAGGAACCTTCTTATGAGGAAAATGATGAATATTACTATCAGCCAGAAGAACCTGCAGAATACGATTATTCTGAGGATTATGCAGGATAGGAAACCATTAGCCATTTCGTAATGAGATGGCTTTTTTACTTTTTATATATTTTAAGTTATAATAAAGAAATGTAAAAGAGGTTTTTAACTTATGAATAGTTTATATAAATCAAATATTTATCAAAAATATAGAGGAATTCTAATATCACTCATCGATGTTTGTATTGTATTATTCTCTTATTTAGTGGCATACATGATCCAAAATAATTTCTTTATTAATGAAAAGACAATCGCATTGACAAAGATGGTGAGTCTTGGATTAATATTCATGTTGCTTTTACATTTTATTGTTTTACGATTGTTTAAAACACAAATGTCATTATGGACATATACGGGTCCAAATGAAATTATTCGAACATTTCTAAGTTGCTTTGTCTGTTTTCTAATCATGTCTTATTTTGTATTAAAAGTAGACCTATTTAGTATTGAATTAATCGCACTAGCTGAATTATTATGCTTTATATTCCTTTTAGGAGCAAGAATGCTCTATAGAATGGCGAGACGCTATATAGTTGATGTGGATAGAGTGGATAATTGTTTGATTGTGGGTGCTGGTAATGGTGGATATTTATTGATGAATGAAATTTATCATAATATGGCCTATCCATATAACGTAATTGGTTTCTTGGATGATTTTAAGAAAAAGGGAACTATGCTAAGTGGTAAACCAGTACTTGGAACAATTTCTGAAGTAGAGCGTATTTGTCAAGAGAACAATGTTCATTGTATCTTTATTACCATTTCTTCTGTAAGTGACGAAAGAAAACAAGAAATTTTAGATTTATGTACATCCACTTCAATACCAACAAAGATTATGCGTATTTTTGTTGGAAATGATGAGAGTAATCATATTTCATTTGAAGATATTGATATTAAGGATTTGTTAAACCGTCCTAGCATTGACTTAAAAGTTGATCAGATTGGTTCTTATCTTACGAATAAAGTGGTTTGTGTTACCGGAGCCGGTGGATCTATTGGTTCTGAATTGTGTCGTCAAATTATTCATTTCAATCCATCCAAATTGATTATGGTGGATATTAATGAAAATGCACTATATATGCTTAAACAAGAATTCTTAGTTATGAAACGAAAGAAACAAATGAATGATTCGATTCAATTAGAATCTTTAATAGTTTCTATTCGTGAAAGAGAAGAAATCTATAAGCTAATGAGAAACTATAAGCCAGACGTCGTTTATCATGCAGCAGCACATAAACATGTACCTTTAATGGAAGATCGTCCTACCGAAGCTATTAGAAATAATATCTTTGGAACGAAGAATGTGATTGATGCTTGTTGTGACTGTGGTATATCTCGTTTTATTATGATTTCAACAGACAAAGCGGTAAATCCAACAAACGTAATGGGCGCTACTAAGCGTATGACAGAAATGTATATGCAATCAAGAAATACTAAGGGTGGTATTCATATGGCAGCTGTACGCTTTGGTAATGTGTTAGGATCCAATGGCTCTGTTATTCCTATCTTTAAAGAACAAATTAAAAATGGCGGTCCAGTCACTGTAACACACAAAGACATTAAGCGTTATTTTATGACTATTCCAGAAGCAGCTCAATTAGTGCTACAAGCAGGATTCTATGCGAATGAAAGAGAAATCTTTGTACTAGATATGGGAAAACCAGTCAGAATCTGGGATTTAGCTGACAAAATGATTCGTTTGGCAGGACTTGTACCAGGAAGAGATATTGAAATTCAAGAAATTGGATTGCGTCCCGGAGAAAAGATGTTTGAAGAATTAGCTTTAGAAATGGAAGAATGTCATAAGACGGACAACAATCTAATCTTTGTACACGAAAAGATGGATATTGATTCAAAAGAAGTAGACTCTAAATTAAATAAGCTAAAAGAATTAATGAATCAAACAGACGACAAACTTCAAATCAAAGAAGTCTTAATGGACATGATTAAAGAATAGTTATTCAAGCTGGGGATAATCCTAGCTTGTTTTTGAATCTTAAGTTTTTCTTAAGTGGTTGAGTTAAGAAGGTATTCATTTTATAATTGAATTAGTCGAGAGGAAGATTGAATATGTTTTGTAAAAATTGTGGGCACGAAATAAGTGATGATGCTAAGTTTTGTTCAAACTGTGGAACAAAGGTAGAAGTCGATAAAGATATTGTTGTACCTGTTGCATTAGTGGATAAGACTGAGGAAACGGTTGTTGAAAAACAATCTGAAGTTGAAACAAATAATGAAGAAGAAACTACACCAGTCAAAGAATGGTACTACGTATCTAATAATGACTCTAAAGGATCATTCAGTATAGATGAGATGAAGGCTAAGATTACTTCTGGTGAAATCAATGGTAGCACTCTAGTATGGAAGGCGAGTATGAAAGACTGGGAAAGACTAGAGAATACAGAATTAAATGAATTTATTTCTACATCATCTTCGAATGATTGGTATTATGTAGAGAATAATGATTCTAAAGGTCCTTTTAGTGAATCAGACATGAAAGGATTTATTGATAGTGGTGTATTAACTGGAAATAGTTTTGTATGGAAAACAGGCATGCAAGATTGGCAAAGATTAAAGAATACGGAGCTTGCAGGTAATGAAACAGTGCATGTAGAACCAAGCTTTTCATTTACTACTGGAGTCGTAAAAGAAAAGAGTATTGGACTATGTGTAGTATTAAGTCTAGTTACTTGTGGCATTTATAGTATTTATTGGCTATATACAATTGCCCATGACTTAAACGATTTATGTGAAAGTCAAAACCAAGAAAAAGGTGCTGAACCAGGACTTGTTGTTGTATTAAGTATTGTGACATGTGGAATCTACTTACTATACTATTTATGGAAGGCTGGTAAGATGGTATGTAGTCTTACAAGAAGTAATGGACATCATCCTAGTGACGACAGTATTGTTTTAATGGTATTATCCATACTTCAATTATCTTTAGTATCCTATTGCATCCTACAGAGTCATATTAATGGTTTCGCAAAAGACTAAATATTTAGGAATAGTTCTCATACTATTCCTTCTGTTATTATTCTATAAATGCCACTTTCAATTCATGACAGGATTGCCATGTCCAGGATGCAACATGAAAACAAGCCTGTATTATCTTCTGAAAGGAAATATTCAATTATCTTTGTATTACCATGCCCTATTAATACCAACACTAATTTGTGGCGTTCTATGCTTGTTAAAACCCGAGAAAAGAAAAATGATATTAATCATTTGGTGTACACTCATGATTGTCTATTATATATACCGTATGATTCTTTATTTTCCAAATAGTCCAATGATCTATTCAAAAAATAATATGATTTATTTACTATTTAGACACGCATAGTGTCAATTTGTGGTGTAACTTGAAAATATAAAGGAGGCATACTTATGTCAAACATATATTTTACAATTACAGGATTACATCATTATTATGGAGATTCATTTCTAGAAAAAGAAATGATTGTTTATTTAAAGAAAGAAAAAGATAATGAATATGATACAGAAGCCATTAGTGTAAACCTTCCAGGTCTAGGAAAGATTGGATATGTTGCCAATAGTCCTTATACAGTACTAGGAGAAAGCTATAGTGCAGGAAGACTGTATGATAAGATTAGTGAAGAGACTAATGGTAAGGTTAAATTCATATTAGACAAAGGAGTTATTTGTGAACTTATTGAATAAGTGGATGAAGATCATTGAATTCTCTGTAAAAGTCTATACATGCATTGTAGATATATTGTTATACAATGTATAATTGGTACTGACTAATTTGTTAGGTGACTATCAGTTTTGGATAGAGTGGTTCTAAGCACCGCAATACTTACTTTAAGTTATGATGATTATGAATATATTGAAAATGTATATACGTTTATTTATCCAAAAATAAACACAATAATAGATTTTGAATGTACTGTCGTAAAGGAGGTAAAAATGAGCACTTTTCAAAAATCTGACATGGGTGCACAAGCTGCCTGGAAAGGGTTCTCGTCCCAAACACTATACATTGCCTCCAGATTAATATCTGATGAATGTGCGTATGAGTACTATCCAGAAGATGTGGAGGATTTGGTGATTAAAAAGAATGGTGTTGTCATTGAGGCTGTTCAGGTTAAAAATATTTCTGCTGATTTAACTCTTTCAAGTCTTGCTTCAACAAAAACATCCCTAGGTGGCGAAGGATTTTTTAATCGCATGTGTAGCTTGCATAAACAAAATTCGTGGTTCAGATGTATTAAGATTGTCTACTTCAATACTTTAGGTCCTGAACTTCAGAAATTGCAAATGGGTAATGCTAATACAAAAAAAGTTATAATGAATAAACTTATGAATGAACATGGTTTGTCTAAGGAGAATACTGAATGGTTGCTTAGTTCTTTGCACTTTGAAAAAGTGAATCTCGATGATTTAGAGTTAAATATTCAAACGCAAATCAGTAAATATGTTCCTGTAATGTCTGCACCTACATTAGCAAAAGATCTATTAATTCAACACATTTCCGTACTTTCTAATAGCAAGGGATTCACAACACTAAAAATGTGGCAAGAAAAAATTCACGAAATAGGAACAAATATTGCAGCAATAGATGGGTTTTACAAGGAATACAACAAATCCCTTGTACGTTTAGATGAATTGCAACTTACTGGTAATCATGAACAGTTAGAAAAAGAGTATTTGCAAGGTGTGTCTGCACATCCTACACATATTCGAAACAATTTTGATTTTAAAAGAAATCATTGGATGGAAGAGATTCAAACTGTAATTAACAATAAAGGTGTCGCCATTCTTAAGGGTGTATCTGGCCAAGGAAAGACAACTCTTTGTTATCGCTACTTAATTGATAGATATCCCGAAGGCTGCGTATTTTGCGTTCGTTCCATTGCTAACGAAGGACAAGCACAAAACTTAGTTTCAGCTTTAGCTGGACTTGGTAAGCATAATGGGCATCTCATTATCTATATTGATGTTCAACCTGGCGAAACACTTTGGGCATTTTTACTCCAAGAGTTACAAGCTCGAGGTCTTTCCGTTCCTGTTCTTATTTCTATACGAGATGAAGATTATAACCGAACACCAATTAACGGAAAGGCAATCAAACATGGAATTGTAGACTTGACTTTATCGAAAGAAGAAGCAGCACGTATTTATCATTCGTTTACGGAAGCTCAACCTCATGCTGAGCACAGAACTTTTGAAGAGGCATGGCAATCATTTGGCGGACAAGGACCATTAATTGAATTTGTTTATTTGTTGACGAATAATCAGACTTTGGCTCAACGACTTCAAGACCAGGTTGATGCATTGCTACAAGATGGTGTCTCGGATGAATGGTTAGAACTGCTTCAGTTGGTTTGCTATGTAGGTCGATTGGGATGTACTGTTAATCTTGCTTCTGTAAAAAATGAAATTCATTGCTCTACAATAAATTCTGCTATAAAACGTTTGAAGGATGAATATTTAATCAGGGTAGGTGATGATGGATCCATCGAAGCACTTCATCCTGTACGTGCGAAAATCGTTTTTGATGCGTTATGCAATCAGATCTACATCAAACCTAGAGATGTTGTATTCAAGGCTTTGTCATGTATATCATCGAAAAATGTACGAGTAGTTCTCTTGGATTATTTCTCTAATCAGCGATATGACATTAAAGATGTACAGTCCCTCTCTCAAATAAGTTTTAAAGATTGGATAGGATATGCAAATGCCATTAGGTCAATGCTTTGGTTAGATGTAAAGCGTTATGTTGATAACAACATGACATTTATTAGCTCTCTAGTAGCAAAACGTGGCAAGGGATGGCTATGTTTTTTACCTATTGATCTTTCCGGTATTCTACAATCAGATAAGCTGATTCTAGATGGAATGAAAGATTGGTCTATTTTTAATGAGGTGGATATACAAAATGCCATCGATGAGGTTAAGAGTTCGTTAACTTCACTCTCTATTAATTACCAAGCAACAGATTACTTCATTAATAATAGTGCAGTACCATCAGTTTTGCCTAACTCAGATTCTGATCGTTCATCGTTTGGATATGCGCTATTTTGGATGGCAAAGCGTAATGTGAAAATTAAATTACCATACAATACTAACGAAATAGTTAATGATGTGTGCGCAGGAGGGCTCCAACCATCTGCAGATGCAATACGTGGACTTTTTGAGCATCCATCATTGTTCGAAAGTTATTTGTTAGCTTTAGATGTATTTGAGAAAAGGCTAATCCATGAAATGTATGTACTATCTTTTACAGTCACGAGTGATAAAGTGTCTTGCAAATTTATTCCGCCCCTTATGACAGAAACGAAGGGTCTAGATAGCACCAATAACACAAACCATTATTGGCGTATGAAAATGCTTGATATTTTAAAACAGTTGTATCCTGACAAAGAGTATATTGATATTGAGCTAATAGGTGTTGATCTTCTTCGTGATTTTGGGATTGAAGCTTTTGACGATAAACTTCACATCCATCGTAGTAATCGTCCTAATAACTGGGTATCAGAATTGAATGGGTGGACAAAAATACGAATAGATTATAGCTTGCGTCCCTCTTCGTGGCAGAAATATGTATCTGATATAGATAAAATGAGAAGTAATGTCAATGATTTAATTGTTGAAACAACCAAACTCATTGATGATGTATATAAGAAAGGAAGATATACGCAGAGTCGTGGAAAAAGGATTTATGATCGGTTGAAAGTGTTTAGAGTACACACATTTAACGAAAATCGACTTCCTTATTCTGCTGTTGACCCATACTGCCTTTATTCTGAAGGAAATGCTAAAAGTCCTGCTGCAGAATTTTTTTCGATGCGTCAATTACTTTCTGTTGGAAAGTACGAAAATTTCAGAAAACGTTTGAATGAAGTATATTCTTCATTAGACAATTTCTATAATCAATTTGGAGAGATTCTACGTGTAAGAATTAAGAAGCAGGATATTAGTGTTGTAAAAAATCCAAGGCTTGCCATGTATAATCTATATTCGGCATCCAAAGCACTCGTAGATTTTCAAAAAGAGTATAATTTGTTGTTTTCTGACTATAGTTCACTTGATGAAAACTTTTCCAGACAAGAGCTAGAAAATATGCTTACTTTAGTTAATGTCTGTCGTTACGTACTTGATAATCCGCCTAAAGGCAATGCCATTGCTTATGATTCTAAGCAAAAATATCGAAGAGGAACTAACTATTTTGATGATACACTTTCAAAAGTTGTTACAAAGCTTAATGGTACCCTTCTTAAGGGTGATAAATATGCTTATATTTGTGTTGATTACAACATGGAATGTGATAACAGCCTTGTAAACGAGTACACTAAGATTGTAATGACAATTAGAGATGCATTTAAGAATAGTATTTTACCATCAAGTGATAGATGGTATTTGGAAACACAATCTTTGGAGTTAGCCTATGTGCCAGTTTTTTCTGGTACGTTCTCACCAGTAGTTTACTCGATTCCATTCTTTAAAATTTTGGATACAAAGGAATCCGACATAGCTAAGTCAATGTATCCTTGCGAAATAGAACCTTTACTGAATGAGAAAATTAGCGCAACTAAATCTCTCGGATTGTGGACTGAGGCTATGAAGAAACTTGGTGAAATGCATTTATACCTTCAGAGGTATCAGCAAATCCTTCAAGTATCAGTTGATGACAAATGTCTTAGTAACGTAACTGCATACACAAAACAACTAGTTAATCAAATAAGCATTTTGTGGGACGATTTTATTTTGGTTGAAAGTATCGTTAATAAACTAATTAAGGTTGCAGATGAGAAAAATAGAGAATTATTAAATGCTATGCAGATTTTCTTTGGTTGGTATGAACAATTAAAAATAGTTATAGATGCTCAAAATGATCCGTGTGAGTATATAGAGCTAATTGATAATGCCTTTAGCATTATGCTCGTTTTGTTACCTTTTGTTTCTGAGCACAGTTCTTAAATAAATATACAGAAATCAGCCGAGTAGTTAACCGCTACCAGGCTGATTGTCATGATATGATATTTAAATGCCTCAATCGTGTACCGAGAGACCGTTTTTAAATGATCATTGATTATTATATCCTATATATTTTCTTTATTCTTCGTAGTCAATCGAAGCATTACTTTGTAATCTTTACAAATAAAAGAGTCATAGTCGACGGGTTTGATATTACCGTACTAGTTAAATTTATAATAGATATGAGTGTTGTTTGTGAATTTATTAAATAAAGAAAACTATATTTAAGGTTAGATATTAATAAATGTCTAATAACATAATTTAGTTTTTGATATAATCATAGTAGATGGAGTGAAGGTGAAATGATGGAAGTGTATCATGGTAGTAATGTAATTGTAAATCAACCAAAAATTATTACAGATGGATATTATAAAGATTTTGGATATGGATTCTATTGTACGAATTTTGAAAAACAAGCTAAAAGATGGGCATTAACTAAAAAGAGTAATCATATTGTGAATGTATATTCGTATACTGAAAATTTGGATTTAAACTGTAAGGTTTTCGAACAGATGAGCGATGAATGGCTAGACTTTGTTGTTTCGTCTAGAAGAGGAATAACGCATACGTATGATATTGTAGAAGGTCCTATGGCAGATGATACAATTTGGAATTATGTGGATGATTTTGCGCGTGGCTTAATTACGAGAACAGCTTTTTGGGAGCTTGTTAAATTTAAGTATCCTACACATCAAATTGTTTTTTGTACAGAAGAAGCTTTAAAATGTCTTTCATATCAAAGGAGCTATAGCTTATGAGAAATAAATACTTTGATGAACTAGTAACAGAAAATGATTTATTTTATGTATGTTATATGATTGAAAAGACATCTCGGTTTCTTCATCAACGAAATCAATATGTTGTGAATCAACTGGGATACGATCATTTGTATCATCTTATTAGTGTTGCGAATGTTTTGCATAGTGATAATCCAGATAAGGTAGTACATGATTTGATGGATGAATATAAACTAGAGTATGGTAGTTTTCATGTTGAAAATGTAAATAGTGAATTATGTTCTCACATTCCAACTGAATTGGATATGGGAAAAGTATACGCAAGATTAATAGTGGATACCTTACTTCCAAATGAAGATTATATACAAGGACTTATACGAATCTATAATGATGCTATTTGTCAAGTCATTGACGATTATACGAATGGTGCTTATTATGAACCTTCGTATGTAATCGCCAGAGCTTATAAAAATGGTGAGTTTTAACAAACAAAAAAGATTGTAGATTACTGTTCTACAATCTTATCTAAACTATGAATGAATTCTACAACCATCTTACGCTTAATATCATCGATCTTTACGAGTTTATTTAACGCTTCAATTTCGTCTTCATTATCTAGACAAACGATTTCTCGTCTTAGTCTATCGATTTCGTCTTCTAAACGATTCTGTTCTTTAATATATTGTTCATGAACAGCTTTGATTTGATTGTATAATTGATTATCCATGTTTACACCGCTTTCTTTAATCATCATATAGTAAAGTAGAGAATAAAACAACTAATTTTTCAAAATGATTTGAGTTTTTACTTTTTCTTTGATAAACTAAATTCAAAGCGATGACAAGAAGGAGTAGTTTATACCAATTCTTAAGAGAGCAAGCGTTTGGTGAAAGCTTGTGTGTTGGATAAGTGAAGGTAGTCTTTGAGTTGAATTTATGAACTAAGAGTAGTAAATTTCGTGACACAGCGTTAATGTGAATGAGAATAAAATTAGGTGGTACCACGTCAAGCACGTCCTATGTGGATGTGCTTTTTTATATGTATGGAAAGGATGATTGTGGATGACGTTGGAAGCAAAGTATAATCATTTAGCAGTAGAAAATGATAAATACCAAAATTGGATTGAAAAAGGATATTTCACAGCGGGCGACTTGTCTAAACGCCCATATTGTATTGTGATCCCTCCACCAAACGTAACAGGAAAGTTACACTTGGGACATGCATGGGATACAACATTACAAGATATTTTATGTCGTTATAAAAGATTAAAAGGCTACGATGTATGTTGGGTAGCCGGAATGGATCACGCGGGTATTGCGACACAGGCAAAGGTAGATGCTCGTTTAAAATCAGAAGGAATTTCTCGCTATGACATTGGACGAGAAAAATTCTTAGAAAGAGCATGGCAGTGGAAAGAAGAATATGCTTCGACTATTCGTAGCCAATGGGCTAAGTTAGGATTATCTTTAGACTATAGTCGTGAACGCTTTACATTAGACGAAGGATTATCTCATGCCGTTCGTAAAGTCTTTGTAGATTTATACAATGATGGATTGATCTATCAAGGTGAAAGAATTATTAACTGGGACCCAGAAGCTAAAACTGCATTGTCTAATATTGAAGTTGAACACAAAGAAATCATGGGTCACATGTACTACTTCAAATATAAAGTGGTTGAAACAGGACAAGAATTAGTCATTGCGACAACACGTCCAGAAACTATGTTTGCCGACCAAGCTATCTTTGTACACCCAGATGACGAAAGATATAAAGACATCGTTGGAATGCATGCCATTAACCCTGCTAACGGAGATAAACTTCCAATCATGGCAGACGACTATATTGACATGAGCTTTGGTACAGCCGTAATGAAATGTACACCTGCTCATGACCCTAACGACTTCGCATTAGCTAAAAAATACAACTTGCCAATGCCTATCTGTATGAATCCAGATGGAACCATGAATGATATGTGTGGTAAATATGCTGGCATGGATCGATTTGAATGTCGTGAAGCCTTAGTTAACGACTTTAAAGAAGCTGGTGTTGTAGATCACATAGAAGAACACTTACACCAAGTAGGACACTCCGAAAGAACGGGTGTTATTGTAGAACCATACTTAAGTAAACAATGGTTTGTGAAGATGAAACCATTGGCTGAAGAAGTATTAAAGAACCAAGAAATCGAAGATCAAAGAATTAACTTCGTACCACCACGTTTCAATAAAACATTTGAACAATGGCTAGAAAACATTGAAGACTGGTGTATTTCACGTCAGTTATGGTGGGGGCACAGAATTCCAGCATGGACAAACAAAGAAACAGGTGAAATCTATGTGGGAATGGAAGATCCAAAAGACATTGAAAACTGGTCACAAGATGAAGACGTATTAGACACATGGTTCTCAAGTGCATTATGGCCATTCTCAACACTTGGCTGGCCAGAAAACACAGCCGATCTAGAAAGATATTTCCCAAATGATGTATTAGT
>JABLTN010134002.1_pt1 | contig 21037 bp, 20 predicted proteins | sample 7160141 | NCBI WGS metagenome assembly JABLTN01 (sample SAMN14651226, study PRJNA627086) | human gut metagenome | isolation source: feces | host: Homo sapiens | reverse complement strand
TGTAGGTACAAATACTCCCGTAATTGCATAACAATAATTCATAAAATCCTCACAATCTAGTTAATTATACACTCATAAAACATGATAGAATAGAATCCATGCGTAAAAAAAGAAATGAAAGCTCAACTATTCTAGTTATTTTATCTTGTTTATTAATTGGCTCATTTGGTTCAGCTTTCTTACTATACAAAAGAAAACAAGATACTATTACTCCTACTGCTACACCCAGTCCTACTATGATTGCAACTAGTGAACCTTCTCCATCAGCTTTACCACAAGCCAGTAATCTATATATTCCTTATGAAAAAGTAGATATTTCTAACTTAACTATAGATAATGAAACTGGTTTTGAAAGTGGTTGGAGCATGCAGACAACTGATGCAAATGTATCTAATACATTTGATTATCATAGTACATCAATCGAAGTAATTAATAGTGGTTCTACTATAGATGCGGCAAGTTACTATCGTGTCGGTATACCGTTAGAAACAGGTTGTACATATACAATTACATTTAATGCAAGTAGTACTATTGATAGAAATATTCGTCTAGTTTTAATAAATGAAGATACTGGTGTTACTTTTACTAGTCAAGATTACACCTTAACAAGTAACGAGAATATGTATTCTTTAATCTATAAATATGATGGCGATAAAATTTGGAATGCTAAAATAGCTTTCCTAATTGGTAAAACAGAAGCATTAGATAACAGTATTGAGCATACTATAAACTTATCTAATATTCGTGTTGTTTCAGATTATGCAGCTGCTGCTATTCAAGTTAATACTGTTGGTTATTTAACAAGTAGTGAAAAAAGATGCACATTCATTTATGATGCCGGTGATTTCTTCGATGTTATTAATGCCGATACAGGATCAGTTGTATATACTGGCGCCATAGTTAAAAAGAGTCTTTATGAAGCAAGTGGTGAATATAATAGCTATGGAGACTTCAGTAGTTTATGTGAACCTGGTAATTATTATATTCGCAGTCAAATTGGTGTTATATCTAATACATTCCCTGTTGTTACTTCATATACCAGCTTAAAAAAAGATTTATTAAATATGCTTACTATACAACGTTGTGGAAGTAATTTAGATGCTGGTAACTTCAGTCATCCAGAATGTCATACAACAGAAGCATTAGTTTATGGAACAGAAGAAAGAAGAGATGTCACTGGTGGATGGCACGATGCTGGTGATTATGGTCGATACGTTAAAACAGGAACAAAAGCTGTTTCTGATTTACTTTTAGCTTATTTATATCATCCTGATGATTCTCTTCTTTCTGAAGCAAGATATGAAATAGACTGGCTATTTAAAATGCAAGATAAAAATGGTGGTGTATTTAATACTGTTATGACACCTAATATGAGTGAAGTTGTTTCTCCTGAAGAAGATAAACAGGACTTATATTTATTATTTATAGAAACTAGCTCTACAGCAGATTTTGCTGGAACAATGGCTTTAGCTTCTATTGCTTACCAAAATACTGATGCAGAATATGCTAAAAAATGTCTAGATGCTGCGTTAAATGCAAATAATTATTTAGAACATCAAGAAGAGGAAGAAGAACATGATAACCCTGAAGGAACAAATGGTGGTAACTATCGTGATGAAAGTGATTTAGATGGTAGATTCTATACCAAGATGGCACTATATGTCGCTACAAATGATACAACTTACCTAAATGAAGCAAAGCAAATATATGAACAAGACAACTTGGCATGTACGGGTGTAACATGGAAGAATAATGGTGGCTTAGGTAGATATTTATTCTTAACCCATGAACAAAGTAAAACTGATGATTCCACCTTCTATGATGAAATGTTAAATTCGTTAGTAACTGATGCAAATGCAATTCTAGACACAACAAATGGTAATGGCTATAACATATCTATTTATGAATTTCCTTGGGGAAGTAACTCCTATTTAATTAATAATGGTATTGTTCTGTCTATGGCTTATGACTTAACAGGTAATACAGAATATGAACAAAAAGCATATGAACAAATTAGTTATGTCTTTGGTAAGAATCCATTAGGTATGAGTTTTGTAACAGGACATGGCTTAAATTATCCTCAAAATATTCATAGCCGCATAGCTAAAGCAAAAAATATCAGTCTACCTGGTGCTTTAGTTGGTGGTCCTGACAGTTATAGAGAAGATATTATTTCTTCTACAATCGATGCAAGTGTTCCAGATGCTAAAGTATATAAAGATGATTATGAATGTTACTCAACTAATGAAATAACAATCTACTGGAACAGTGCTTTAATTCATTTATTATCTAGATTAGACAACTAAAGAAAAAACATAATCAAGGAGAAAGACATTACGATATATTCAAAACTTGTTAATAAAGCATGTAATATCATGTTTGAAGCTCATAAAAATGATATTGATAAAGGAAGATATCCTTATGTCTTTCATCCTTTCTACTTAGCTACACAGATGGATGACGAATATTCTACTTGTGTAGCTTTATTACATGATGTTATCGAAGATCATGGTGATTTATATTCTTTTGATTCACTTACTGAAGCTGGGTTTCCTGTTTGTGTTATTGATGCATTAAAATGCTTAACACATAATAGTAGTATTCCTTATATGGATTATATTAAGCATTTAGCAAATAACCAAATTGCTAAAAAAGTGAAAATAGCAGATTTAAAACATAATTTAGATTCAAGTAGAACTAATGGTAAAAAAGCCCCTAAATACAAATTGTACTTAGAAGCTCTTAACTATTTAGAAAACAATTAATTTTACTCGCTCTGTTTTCTCGCCCATGAAATTGATTAGAGATTTCTAATACGATAGAAATATTTATCTACTAATTTATCATTATGGTCAGCACAATCTTCTTTCATAAATGCCATATGACCATTGTAGTAAACATCAGGTTCAAATCCTCTTTCTACTAGTATTTCAACCATTTGTGTTAATATACAATTCTGTAAATAAACATTAGGTATTGTAGAAGTAGATCCTACTTTCATATCAAAGTTTTCTATTTCTACAGCCGCATCCCCAATTAATGAACAGTTATCTAATACAATATCTGCTACATCCTTCAGTTTTACACCATCTTTATGTTTTGTTTTTAAGTAATCAGAGTATTCTACTGCCGTAATTGCAATAACAGGAATTCCCTTTTCTTTTGCTCTAATAGCAGCATCTACAGGTGCAATATTATTACCGCTGTTAGAAATAATAATCATACAGTCATTTGGTGTAATTCGATGATAATCCACGATCAAACTGCCAATACCATAAGTATTTTCAACAAAGTATGATTTTGTTATTTCCTGATTACCTGTAGCACTTGGTTCTAATAATGCACAATAGTTTGCTGGTGTAGCAGCTCTCCAGAATGCATCATCTACAACTAAATGAGAATGTCCTGTACCAAAACCATAAATGATTCCACCCTTTTGTGTTACATCAGCAAGTAATGTAGCTGCTTTCATAATGGCTTCACCATTAGTTTCTTGTACCTTTTTCACAACCTTGTTCAGTTCGTCAAAATACTTTTCATAAGCTTTCATATTATATGTACCCTCTTTTGTTACTTTCATTGTACAAATATATCTAAATTTCTTAAAGAGCAATTAAAAATCATATTGCGATTAATGTTAGTATATTACTCTTATTTGCCTCATTATTTATAAATGACTTATAATATTATCTGATATGGAACAAAACTCATTATTTAAAGAAAAAACAAATGCCCCATTAGCTGATCGTATGCGACCAGAATCATTAGATGAATATGTTGGTCAACAACATTTAATTGGTGAAAATAAAGTATTAAGGAAGATGATTGAAAGAGATGAAGTTCAATCAATGATTTTTTGGGGACCACCAGGAGTAGGTAAGACAACCCTTGCACAAATCATTGCAAAAACAACTAAATCTCAATATATTACTTTTTCTGCTGTCAATTCAGGAATTAAAGAAATCAAAGAGATTATGAATAAAGCTGAAGATAATCGTCAAAGAGGACAAAAGACTATTATTTTCGTAGACGAAATTCATCGTTTTAATAAAGCACAACAGGATGCTTTTTTACCCTATGTAGAAAGAGGTTCTATTACATTAATTGGTGCTACTACAGAAAATCCATCTTTTGAAATTAATTCCGCTCTTTTATCACGTTGTAAAGTTTTTGTTTTAAAAGGATTAGAAACTAGTGATTTAGTCACTTTATTAAAAAATGCAATTATTAGTCCTAAAGGATTAGGTGATTGGAATATTACAATTGATGATAATCTTATCGAATTAATCGCAAGATACGCTAATGGTGATGCAAGAACTGCATTAAATACATTAGAAATGGCTGTATTAAATGGTGATGGTGAAGGTTTAAACAGTATTGTGACAAAAGATACAATTGAACAGGTTTTATCTCATAAATCATTACTTTATGATAAAAATGGTGAAGAACACTATAATCTTATTTCCGCACTACATAAATCTATGCGTAATTCTGATGCAGATGCTGCAGTATATTGGTTAGCAAGAATGTTAGAAGCTGGAGAAGATCCATTATATGTGGCTCGTAGAATTGTTCGCTTTGCTTCCGAAGATGTTGGTATGGCAGATTCAAGAGCTTTAGAAATAGCTGTAGCTGCATATCAAGCATGTACCTTTTTAGGTATGCCTGAATGTAATGTGCATTTAACACATGCTGTTGTTTTCTGTTCCTTAGCACCTAAATCGAATGCTTTAGAAGTCGCTTATAATACCGCTAAAGAAGATGCTATCAAGATGATTGATGAACCAGTACCTTTACATATACGTAATGCTGAAACTTCTTTAATGAAGGATTTAGGCTATGGTAAAGGATATGTCTATGCTCATGATACAAAAGAGAAAGTATCCGCAATGCAATGTTTGCCAGATTCTTTAAAAGATAAACATTATTACAACCCTACTGAACAAGGTGTTGAAAAACGTGTGAAAGAAAGAAAAAATGCTATTGAAGCATGGAAAAAACAACAACGTTTAAAAGACGCTAGCAATAAATAGAGTAGAGTGAAATAAATCAACTAGATTTACTTCACTCTACTCTATTATAAATTATTTGTTGTTTGCAATTATTTTCTTTACTTCTTCGACAGTAGTACGTGTACATTCAGCAATTAATTCAGCAGGAAGATTCTTCTCAAGCATTGAAAGGATCGTTGCTTGTTTTTCACTTTGTGTACCTTGTTCCAATCCTTCTTTGTAGTAACTTTCACTCCATTCTGACATTTTACCAAAACCTTCACTTTCCGGATTTTTCAAATATGCCATCCTGTCCTTTATCTCTTTTGAATAAATTTTATTTACATCTTCACATTGCATGTCATGTATCAATTTATCTAATTCATTTTCAGGTTCAGGTTCAGCATGATTTTTTAAATACTCACAATTGACATAGATAATGTGCCTTCCATCATTAAATCGAGTATTTTCTTCCCTCTCTAGTATAACACTTTCAATATGATATATCGGTTCGTCATCCCCAAAGATATCATTCTCTATAAAGAAAATAACATACTGTTCCGGTAGTTTATCCCAGTTCTTTTCGCCTCTTTCAAGTAACCTACTATCCATTAGAGAACTATGAAATCTTGCCCTTTTAAAACTGGCACCATCTCTTGATCTTTGTATTTCAATCTCATAATGTACTCCTTCTGCATCAACTGCGTACACATCATAAATAACTCTTTTATAAAATACATTTACAACATAATCCTGGGTAATCACTTTAATTACTTTTAAATCTTTTTGAAGTACTGTTTTAAGAATATATTCTACTAAAGAATAATTCTCATCAAACATAATGGTCATGAAATCATCATTCATGAGAGTTAAGTTTTGGATAGCTTCTATCTTTTTACTATCACTATAATTTTTATCGCTCATTTCTTTATCCTCCTATTTTTGTTATTAGATAAAAAAATGAAATTCCCCAAAAAAAGTTAAAAAAAACGATATAGCTCAATGAACCATATCGTCTTAATCATTATTTTTCTAATGGATGTTCAGCAAGATAAGCTTTAATCTTTTCTTTTTGTTCAGGCTTGCTTGGTTTACATTTCATAATATCACCTGATCCATCTGCTAGAGCTGCAGCCATACCAGAACAACCGGCATATCCACAACCACCACAATTGTATCCAGGTAATAATGCAAGTAAATCTTCTTCTCTATGATTTGGTTCAACATAGAATGCTTTTGAAGCAAATCCAAGAAGTAGACCACATACAGCACCAAGAGCTAACATCATAATTATTGCATTAACCATTCTTAGTTTCTCCTTCTGTATTCTTTTTTCTTAACGAACATGTTGCAATACCACATGCTTTACAATCAGGTTGTAGATTTTCACATCCTTCAGGTATTGGTGTATTTTTATTTGCAATATATAACCAAATTGTTACCGCTAATAAACCACCAGCAATTAATATTGCATATACTGTTGACATACTATACTAAACCAGCAAATGCACCAAATGCGATTGCCATGATAGCAGCACAAACGAATGCGATTGGGTTGCCACGGAATGCTTTTGGAATGTCATTTCCATCTAAACGTTCACGAATTGTTGCAAAAATTACAAGCATTAACATGAATCCTGCAGGAACAGCAATTGAGTTAACAATTGTTTCTAGTAGGATATATTCTTGTGTAATGTTATCCATTGCAACAAATAATACTGCACAGTTTGTTGTAATTAAAGGTAAGTAAATACCTAAAGATTTGTAAAGAGAAGGTGAACTCTTTTTAATAAACATTTCTACGAATTGAACAAATGCTGCAATTAGAAGAATAAAACAGATTAATTCCATATATTCTAAATGTAATGGAACAAGCACACCATAATATAGTCCCCAAGATACGATAGAAGCACCCAGGATAACGAAGATTACGGCTACACCCATACCAATAGCACTTGATAATTTAGTAGAAACACCCATGAATGGGCACATACCAATGAATTTTGCAAGAATAATGTTGTTAACAATCATTCCGCTAATAAATAGAGTAAATAAGTTCATGCTTATTTAGCCTCCTTTTTTTCTTTTTCACTAATGTTATTTTTATAAGCAGTAACAAGGGCAGCTAATACTGCAAATGTCATGAATGCACCAGTTTGTGTTGTGAATACAGGGATTTCAAATCCAGCAGGAATTAAACGAACGTTGAATACTTCTGCACTTGTTAAAGGATTTGTAAAAGACATGCAACCTGTACCTAATAACTGACGAATAAAACTCATAGCTAGTAAGCTTAATGTGTAAGATAGACCCATTTTTAAGCCATCCATTGCACTTTCAGCAACATTGTGGTTGCATGCATAAGCTTCAGCTCTTCCTAAGATAATACAGTTAACAACGATTAAGTCTAAGAATGCACCTAATGCACTGAATAGTGTTGGTGTATAAGCATGCATTAACATAGAAACGATTGTTACTAATGTTGCGATAACAACGATGTATACAGGAATATGAATTTCATCTGGAGTAATTGGAGCAATAAGTGAAATAACGATGTTAGAAACAGTTAATACACAAATTACGGCAATACCCATACCAATTGCGTTACTAATATTTGTAGATATTGCTAAGGTAGAACAGATACCTAAATATAAACCAAATACTGGGTTATTTAGAATGAGTTCTGAACCAAAACTATTTTTTGTTTTCTTTTCGCTCATATACTCCTCCTTATTTACCTGCATTGAAGAGAGCTTCAGCAGCTGTAATACCATTCTTAATAGCAGTTGATGTTAATGTAGCACCAGATAATAGTGGAACATCATCAGAAACTGTTATTGAAGTAATTTGGCTCTTATAATCATCTTCAAAACATCTTGCACCAAATCCGCTTGTTTCAGCTTGTTCTAGTTCTTGGAAACCAGAGATCTTACCATCATTGTCGATAGCAACCATGAATGTAAAACCATTTGAGTTATAACCAACAGCATGGATTTTATAAACCATACCTTTACCTTCAGCAGAATAAGCTCCTGTTACTAAACCGCTTGGATCATCGAAATCTTTTACTTCTGTAAAATCTGCACCTGGATATAATAATTCAAGATTAGAAAGTTCAGCAGCAAGAGATGCTTTAGCAATAACTGGTTCTGTAATTCCATTTACAAATGAAAGTAATAAACCACATACTGCACAAAGTACACCGAGAAGAACTACTTTATATCCAATTGAATCTTTTTTCATTTTCGTCTCCTCCCTTACTTACTAGCTGCAAAAGCAGCTTCGATCATTGTTTTAACACCAGTTGAAGTATATGTTGCACCACTGATTAAATCTACATCATCAGCACTTGTAACACCTACTAAACTTGAAGAATCTTCAAACCAATCTTCGCCAATACCATCGCCATTGTTTCCAGCCAGTTCAATAGAAGCAATAGCACCATCTTTAATTTCGATAGTAGCTGTTAACTTTTCACCATTGAAGCCTTCTGCACTACATGCAAATGTACCATCAGCGTTTTCTGTACATACATCATTACCTGCTGCAGTAGTTGTTTCTTCTGCACCACCATTAGCAGCTTTAAATGCATTTTCAATCATTGTCTTAACACCAGTAGTAGTCATTGTACCGCCAGAGATTAAGTCAACTTCGTCAGCCGATTTAATACCAATTAAGCTTGAAGCATCATCAAACCAGTCATCGCCAACACCATCACCATTGTTTCCACCTAGTTCAATAGAAGTAATAGCACCATCTTTGATTTCGATAGTAGCTGTTAGTGATTCACCAGGGAATCCTTCAGCAGAACAAGTATAAGTATCATCACCATTAGCTGTGCAACCATCAGCTGCAGCAGTTGTTGTATTTGATGTAGTATTTGGTGTAGTACCTGTTGTAACGCCATTAGCTGTATTGAAAGCAGCTTCAATCATAGCTTTAACACCAGTAGTAGTCATTGTACCACCAGAGATAATATCAACTTCATCAGCTGATTTAACACCAATTAAGCTTGATGCATCGTCAAACCAATCATCGCCAACACCATCACCATTGTTTCCACCTAATTCGATAGAAGCAACTGCACCATCTTTAATTTCAATAGTAGCTGTTAGTGATTCACCAGGGAAGCCATCAGCAGTACATGCATAAGTACCATCACCATTGTCAGTACAGCTTGCATTAGCACTATCTGTTGATACAGCAGCACCTGTTGTACCACCAGTTGTGTTATTTGTGCTTGGTGTTGAAGCAGCAGGTTCCTTAACGCTTGATAAAGCACCTACAGCAATAACCATAGCTAATGAAACAGCACTTGTTAAGATAGTCTTGTTACGAATCTTAGCAGCATCTTTGATTTGGTTACCATCAAATAATTTATCAATAGCTGGTGTTAACATATTCATTAATAGAATTGAATATAATACACCATCAGACATATTACTCTTTAAACGGAATAATACTGTAAAGCATCCAGCTCCAATACCATAAACAATCTTACCAGGTAATGTTACAGGAGTTGTAACAGGGTCAGTAACCATGAATACTCCACCGAATAATACACCACCAGCTAATACGTTCATTAATGCATAGCTAATACCTGTACCATGAACTAAACCAATAATTAATGTAACTACAAATACTGATCCTACATAGAATACAGAAGTTTGCCAGTCAATATCTTCACGTACTACTAAGAAAATAAAGCAAAGAATTAGTAGTAGTGCACATGTTGAACCAATTGTACTTGGGTATAAACCTAAGAACATATTGCCTAGTCCATTGTATTTACTAATCACATCACCTACAGCAGTACTTGTACCAAGCCAAGAGAACTTGTTCATCGCAACTGTTGGAGTAGTTGTTGTTAATAAGTCAATATTACTTCCAGCAAATGAATTCATTAATATTGCTTCACCAAAAGCTGCTGGGTTGAAAATATTTTGACCAAAACCACCAAATACTAACTTGCCAAATACAATTGCTAGAACTGTACATACAGCAAGAGCATATGGAGTGACATTAATTGAAGAAATTAGTGTCAAAATCATAGCAGTTACCCAACCGTATGAAGATGTAATTCCTTCTTTAATATCTTGTTTTGTTGCTTTAAAATAAATTGCTTCCGTAACTAAAGCACTTAGAATACTTGTAACCATTAAAATAATTACACGTAAACCAGCGTTTGCACCTAATGTTGCACTGTAATAAGCTACGGAGAATACTGTTATCGCAAATAAGCATACTGTTAAATCACGCATGATTCCAGTAGTACTTTGTGGATTACGATAATTAGGTGAAGGCTTAAATGTAAGCTTCATTTATCATTTCCCCCTTTATTTCTTATTTGTTAGAGCCATATATCTCTTAGCTCTACGAACGCCTTCAGTAACATCAAGTTTACTTGGGCAGATATAAGAACACATACCACATTCAATACAAGACATAACATCTAATTTCTTTAATGCTTCAATATTCTTAACTTTTTCCATGTTGTTAATACGTACTGGTTCTAGTCCACTTGGGCACATTTCAGTACATTTACCACAACGTAAGCACTTAACAGACTTAACAGGCTTGTTTTGTAATACTGTTAAACCATTGTTTGCAGGTCCAATAACAAATTGATCATTTGGAATTGTGCTACCCATCATTGGTCCACCAGCGATTAATAAACAATCTTCGCTTGTGTATCCGCCGCATGCTGAAATAATATCATGAGCTACTGTACCAATAGATACAACAACTGTTGATGGATCTTTAACACCATCACCTGATACTGTTACATACTTATGTGTAATAGGCATACCGTTAGTTAACGCATTACCTAAAGCAATAGCAGTAGATGCGTTATTTAAGATACATCCAGCTTCAATAGGAAGTTTGTCATAACGTTTCTTAGTTAATAAGTAAACTAATGTTCTTTCCCAACCAGCAGGATAAATATCTGGTACAGGTCTAACTTCAATACCTGTTCCATTGAAAGTTTCTTGAAGTTTTGCAATCAAGTCTTTCTTGTCTTCTTTTACAGAAATGCAACCTTTCTTAGCTTTGCTTAATTTTAAGAAAGCCAAAGCACCTGTCTTTAGAAGATCTAGATTTTCCATCATATTCTTGTAGTCTGCTGTTAAATATGGTTCACATTCAACACCATTGATGATGAATAAATCTACATTTTCAGGCTTCATATATTTAACATATGTTGGGAAACCTGCTCCACCTAGTCCTAGCATTCCTGCATTTTTAACGAATGCTTCTAGTTCTTCCCATGAAGCTGCTTCGTAATCAAGTGGTGCAAATGGCTTCTCCACTGTGCCTTTGTGATCGTTTTGAATTCTTAAGTGATCTACCATCTTCATGGCAGAGCTCATCTTTTTTTCAATTGCCGTTACTGTTCCAGAAACTGGAGAGAAAAGTGGCAAATAAAAGTGGTCATTGCGTTCAGCAATTTTAGTTCCAACTTTCACCTCATCCCCTACACTGACCAGCGGTGTACAAGGGGCATTTCCATTTACTAATGGAATCCAAACAACATCAGGATCTGCTAGTCTTAGAACATCTTTATGACTAGTTAGTTCCTTATGTCCTTCCAGATGGTGATGCATTGGTCCGGTTAATAGTGACATATTCTCTAATCCCTTCTCCTTCTTAAAACATTAGGATTATATCACTAAATATAGTGAGTGACTATCATCAAAATGTAGAATATTAATAGTATTTTCACTTATTTATTTGTGAAATTTTGCACACATATATTTTTTAAGAAAAAAGCAAGAATTACTTCACTTTTCATCCAAAATATTTATGCTATAATCACCGAGTATGAAAATGAGAAAAATAACTACTTTATTATTAAGTGCAACACTTTTATGTGCTTGTGATACTTCAAAACCTACTCCTAGTGCTTCTTCAACAAGTTTAAAAAGCAACATTTGCATGGATTGTGGTTTTGATACATTCTTTGCAGTGCAGGGAATGCCTTTAGAACAAGATGAATTTAACTCCATCTTTAAAGAAGCTTCTGAAGACTTCAGCTACTACAACAAATTATTTGATATCTATAACGATTATGATGGTATTAACAACATTAAAACCATTAATGATAATGCAGGTATTCAACCCGTTGAAGTAGATCCAGTCATTATTGAAATGCTAGAAGAAGCGAAATACTTCTATGATTTATCTAATGGGGAATTTGATGTAACTATTGGTGCTTTACTTCATGTATGGCATAACTACCGTGAAAAAGGTATTACATTAAATACTAATGGTGAGAAAGGAAATGTCCCAACATTAGATGAGCTAGAAAATGCTTCTATTAATAAAGGATGGAATCATGTTCTAATCGATACCGAAAAAAATACTGTATATATTGATGATACACATATATCCCTTGATGTTGGTGGTATTGCCAAAGGATTTGCAACTGAAAAAATTGCTCAAAGCTTAGAATCAGAAGGTATTACTACGGGAGCAATTAACGCTGGTGGTAATAACAGAACATTAGGCCAGAAATATGACGGTTCTGCCTGGCGCGTGGGTATCCAAAATCCAAAAGGATCAGACAGTATCTTAGTTGTAAATATGGATGGTAAATGTTCCTTTGTAACAAGTGGTGACTATGAACGCTACTATGAAGCAACGGATGGTAACAAATATCATCATATTATTGATCCTGAAACACTATTTCCAGCAACTAACTTCCATTCAGTTTCTATTATTACAGAAGACTCTGGTGTAGCCGATTGTTTATCTACAACTTTATTCACTTTATCTTATGAAGAAGGTTTAAAAGTACTAGATACTTACCGCAAGGAACATCCAGGTACATTTATTGAAGCTATCTGGATTATGGATGAAGACAAAGATATTGATACAGAATATAAACATATTACAAATAACCAGTTAATTGTTTATTCAGAAGGATTAAAAGACAAACTAACATGGGTGGACTAATTGATATTCTTATTGATGCTTTTCTAGATACATGTAAACTTGCACCGTTCTTGTTTATTACTTATTTATTTCTAGAATGGTTAGAACATAAACATGACCATCGTATTGAATCATTTTTAACAAGTCATTTGCATGCTGCACCTCTTGTTGCGAGTTTATTTGGCCTAGTACCAGAATGTGGTTTCTCAGCTGCAGCCAGTTCTTTATATGCAACTGGTGTTATATCTGTAGGTACATTAGTCGCTGTATTTTTATCAACATCTGACGAAATGTTACCAATCATGATAGCTTCTAAAGCTCCTGTAAATACAATGTTATTTATATTACTGATAAAAGTAATCGTTGCAATATTAGCTGGATATTTGTTAGATTATCTCACACATTATAAAAAGACAGAAATCCATGACAGCTATCACGAAGAACATGAAGAAGATGAATCATTACTAACCTCTGCAATCAAACGTACATTACAAATCAGTTTATGGATGTTTATTATTACAATTCTGATGGAATTATTATTAGATACAATCGGATATGAAACAATCCAGAAATATATGCTAAACAGTAATGTATCTATATTAATTAGTACAATTATTGGTATCATCCCAAGTTGTGCTTCCAGTATAACTCTTACTACATTATATATGGATGGTATTATTGGTATTGGTGAATTATCAGCTGGTTTATTAATTAACAGTGGTGTTGGTTTAGCAGTTTTATTCCAAACAAACAAAAACAAAATGAAAAATAACTTAGGAATCTTATTCTATTTATTCATTATTTCTATTATTGCTGGTGTACTTATCAAATGTATCGCATAGCCTATGAGCTATGCTTTTTTTATTTGTAAACTTGTCAAATAAAAAATAGCATAAGTTTTTGACCTATGCTATTTCAAATGACTAATATTAATTATTCAGCGTAAAAAGGAATAATCTTCTTTGTTAGTACATCTACTAAACCTAAATCACTCATCTTTACTTCAGGAATTACAGGTAGAGCTAATGTAACAATTCTTAATAGTGGATTTTCCATATCTGTTAAGCCTAGTTCTACAATAGCTTGTTTCATTTTTTGAGAAACAACTGATAATTCTTCAGCAGATTTCAATGACATTAAGCCAGCTAAAGGTAGAGGTAAAGTTGATAAAACTGTACCATTATAAGCAGCACACATTCCACCACCACATTCTTTTAATGTATTAGCGACTAGTAATGCATCTCTTTCATTATCATATACAACTGTCAAATTATGAGAGTCATGAGATACAGTAGAAGCTAAAGCACCTTTCTTTGTACCAAATCCTTTTACAATACCTTTTCCAATTGTACCTTTACCATAACGATTTAATACAATAACAAATTTATAATCATCGTCAGGTAATACAATATTTCCATCTTTTACTTCAAATTCTGTTTTTTCAACATAAGTAGAAGATAGTTCTAGATTAGGATATACCATTACATTGACAGCTACTTTTCCATTTTCAACTGGTGTATCTACATGGAAATCTTCAAGTGATAATTCTTTTAGCTGTAAAGAATTTCTTGTTTCAATTTCATATTCTTTATCTTCAATAGGTTGTAATAACTTGCCATCTTGAGCAACAAGTTTTCCTTCAAAGAATACGTGTGTAGGATGAATATTACTTAAATCTTCAACAAGTAACATATCTGCTACATATCCAGGCGCAATAGCACCTAAATCAGTTACGTTAATTTCTCTAGCTGTATTTAAAGTAGCAGACTTAATTGCTGTGATAGGATCCATACCATATTTAATTGCTGCATTAACAACATAGTTAATATGTCCTTCATGCAATAAATCATCCGCTTCTCTATCATCTGTGCATAAGCAATAATGATCAAAGAATTTGCAATGTTTAACACCTTCCCAGATATCTTTAACATTATGTGTGATACTTGATTCTCTAGAGTCAATAAACATACCACTTCTTAATTTTTCAATTGCTTCTTCACCTGTACGAGATTCGTGATCGGTAACAGGTCCACCGATTAAATAAGCACTTAAATCTCTACCTGATACAAATGGAGCATGTCCTTGAAGATATAAACCTTTTCTTTCAGCAGCGTGAATAATATCAGCCATTCTATCTTCTTGATTGATTACACCAATATAGTCCATTACTTCTGCTAAACCAATAACTCGCTTTAATTCAGCTAATTCTTCGATTTCTTTTGCAAAGAATTCAGCTCCAGCGTTTTCACATCCTGGTACCGCAGGAACGCAACTTGGAATATCTACAAATTGTCTTTGAGGTAGACCTTCACCAGAGTCATGCATATATTTAACGCCTTCAACCCCATAAACATTACCAATTTCATGTGGATCCATAACAATTGTTGTTGTACCACTTGGAATAGATACTTTTGCAAAGTTACGTGGTGTTAACATACTGCTTTCAATATGCATGTGAGCATCAATTAAACCAGGAATTAAATATTTACCTTCAGCGTCAACAACATTCTTAACTTTATCTAAACCTTCTTCAAGGTTTCTGTATTCAACATGTGCTATTGCACCATCATACACAAATACCGTTGCAGGATATACTTCACCTGTAAATACATTTAATAATTGTGCATTTTTAATTGCTAAATCACATTTAACAAGCCCTAAAGCTGCTTTAATCAGTTCTTTTCTATTATTTTTTACTCTCATCATTCACCTCATCCAGCAATAAAATATAGTACTAATGGAATTAATAGAACATAAAGAATTAAGTTTACTTCTTTTGCTTTTCCACAAGCTACTTTAATAAATACATGTGCAATGATACCAGCACAAATACCACTAGCAATACTACCTGTAAAGATAGTGAACATAATCATAATAAATGGTCCAAATGCTTCATCAAACTTGCTGAATTCAATTTGTGAAATTCCTTCAATCATTAAGAAACCAACGAAGATTAATGCAGGTCCTGTTGCGGCATTAGGAATAATTAATACAAGTGGTGATAAGAACATTGATAGTAAGAAACATACAGCTACAGTAATAGCTGTAACACCTGTTTTACCACCTGCTTGAACACCAGCACCAGATTCAACATAAGTTGTAATTGTTGTATTACCAGTACAAGCACCAACGACTGTACCAATTGCATCTACTAGGAATGGTTTTTCAATATGTTCAAAGTTACCATCTTTATCTAACATTCCTGCTTTAGCACCACAACCTAGTACTGTACCAAGTGTTGAGAAGAAGTCACCACAGAATGTAATAAAGATTAATGGAATACAACTGAATGTTAAGATTGATTTGAAATCAAAATTGAAAATGATATTTTGCAAACCTGCCATATCAGGTAATTTAGCTAATGTTGCAGGTAATGTTGTTACACCTAGTGGAATACCTAATAAAGTAACAACGACAATACCAATCATGATAGAACCTTTTATTTTATAAGCATTTAAGAAACCAATTAGGAATAAACCAAAGATAGCTAAATATACACTTGGATCTTTGAAGTTACCTTGACCAATACCATTAACGAAAGTACCGATACCACTATTTTTGAAACCTAAATAAGCAATAAAGAAACCAATAGCTACACCAATCGCAACTTTAAGATTTTTAGGCATTGCTTTAACAATCAAATCACGAATACCAAGTCTTGTTAAAATAACGAAGATAATTCCACTGATTAATGTAATAGCCATACATGCACCATAACTCATAGCACCAGATTGAATTAAAGCACCAAACATAAAGTTACTACCCATACCAGTTGATAAAGCAAATGGCAAGTTAGCATATAAACCCATTAAAATTGTTATTATTGCTGAAATGAATGCACAAGTAACCATGATAGCTTCTTTTGTGATCATCACTCCATTACAATCGACGATATATGCATCTGGCCCAAAACCACAGACAGCTCCAGGTTGCGTAACAAGTACATACGCCATCGTCATAAATGTTGTTAATCCGGCAATCACTTCAATTTGAAATGATGTCCCTTTCTCTTCAAAAGCAAAAAAGCGACTCAATTTATTCATTATAATCCCCCTTATCATTGAGTGTTTTTCAATCACCAGAAATGATAGAGGAGTAAACATCTATCATAGTACCTTGATTTACGGTCAAGATGTAGAGACTGTCCCACCACATTAGGGACATTATATGATTTGAAAAACAGATTCTATTAAACTATAAATAAATGCTTTTGTAAACTTATATTCTGCTTATTATCTTTTTCACATAGCTAAATAATATAAAAAGTGGCTTTTACACCACTTTTTGTTCTTTTATTTATTTTTCGTAACCAGGTTTACCTAGTAGTCTAAACATATTCTTTTTATAAACTTCTACACCAGGCTGGTTGAATGGATTGATATCAAGCATGTAGCAAGTCATAGCTGTTGCCACAAAGAACCAATAGCACATATAACCAAAGCTGTATTCTTTCATATCAGCGATAGATAATACAAGGTTTGGCACTTTACCTGTTTCAACATGTGCTTCTAAAGTTCCTTCAAAAGCCATCTTGTTAACCCAGTCTAAGCTCTTTCCTGTTAGATAGTTCATACCATCTTTATTATCAGCATCATTAGGAACAGTTGCATCAATAGTAGGTGTTTCTACAGTTAATACTGTTTCAAATAATACTTTCTTACCTTCTTGAACAAATTGTCCTAAGCTATGAAGATCAGTAGAGAATACGCAAGAATCAGGTAGAATACCCTTTCCATCTTTTCCTTCACTTTCGCCTAGTAATTGTTTCCACCATTCAGATAAACTTCTTAGTTGTGGTTCATAAGCGACAAACATTTCTACATCATATCCATGATTTTGAAGAATACGACGAGCTACAGCATAACGGTAAGCTGTATTTTCTTTTAAATCTGATGTATTTAATTCATTGAAGGCATCTGTATAACCTTGCATGATTTTTTTGATATCTACACCAATTAATGCTAGAGGTAATAAACCTACTGGTGTAATAACAGAATATCTTCCACCAATATCATCAGGAATAACAAAAGTTTCATATCCTTCTTCATCTGCTAAAGCTTTTAAAGTTCCACGAGCTTTGTCAGTTGTTGCAATAATTCTTTCTTTGCATTCTTCTTTACCATATGTTTCTTCCATATATTCACGTAAAATACGGAATGCTAAAGCTGTTTCTGTTGTTGTACCTGATTTAGAAATAACGTTTAAAACAACACTCTTACCTTTAATATGTTCGATAACTTGGTTGATATATGTACTTGAGAATGTATTTCCAACAAATACAATTTCATGCTTTGTATTTGGATATAAACCCTGGATCATTTCAGCAGCTGCACGAGCACCTAAATAGCTTCCACCAATACCACATACAACGACTACTTCGGCTTTGTCATTAAGCTTTTCAGCTAATTTAAGCATTCTATCGAATTCTTCTTTGTCATACGTATTAGCCCAGTCAACCCATCCTAAAAAATCATTTCCTTTTCCTGTTTTCTCACGGATGCTTTTGTGGATCTCTGTTACTTGTGGTTGGAAATCTTCAATTTTTTCATCAAATAAACCATGTGTTTCATCGAATTTAATCATCTTCTATCTCCTTTTTTTGCTTCTTGAATCCATATTGGTAATTGCTTCTCGATAGAAAGAAAACCAAGTTTTGATTCAGGTAGAGTGGCTTTGTGAGAAAACATTCCCATACGGCCATGTGCTCTTTTCTTATGCAGAGCCTTTAACGACAATCTTACTTGATTAGTACTTTCATCGATATCAATTATTTTAACACGAACTGTGTCACCAACTCTAACAAATCGTGTAATATCTTTTACATATCCATCACTGATTTCAGATATATGTATTAGTCCATTTGTATCATCATCTAATGCTACAAAAGCTCCATATGCTTGAATCCCTGTGATTTTCCCTTCAACAATTTCGCCAATTTTATACTTCATCTTAATATATTCTTTATCTTTTCTTCCCGTGGTAAGTATATCACCAGAAGGTTCTGTGTGCTATACTTTACAAGCGAGGTAAATTAAATGGTTCATACGATGTATCCTTTCTACTCAGCTATTGTCTCTGCATTACTTGCACAGTTTTTAAAGCCTTTTATTTATTATTGTGTAAAACATGAATGGCATTGGCATTTAGCTCATGATAGTGGTGGATTTCCAAGCTCTCACAGTGCTCTAGTATCCGCATTAGCATTATCAGTAGGTTTACAGGAAAAATTCAGTTCTACATTATTTGCAGTGTCATTAGCATTTGCATGCATTGTAATATACGATGCAGCAAATGTAAGATATTATAGTGGTCAGAATATCCGTGTAACACAACAACTTGTACATGATATTCAAGAAGAATTTCATATCAAATTCCTTAATCCTATCTATCACACAAAGATGAAAGAAGTTTTAGGACATAAATGGTTTGAAGTAATAGGCGGCATAGTCCTTGGATGTGCAGTCGCCCTAATATTTTGGTATGGATTCTAGAAAAGAGGTAATTATGGCAGAAGATAACAAATTAGATGTACTTGAAAGAATAGAAAAAACAATTAGTAAAATTAGACCATATATTCAAGCAGATGGTGGTGATGTTCAATTAGTTGACTACAAAGATGGAGTAGTTACAGTTAAAATGCTGGGAGCTTGTGCTGGATGTATGGCAATAGATGAAACCCTGACTCAAGGCATTGAAGCAATTCTTATTGATGAAGTGCCTGAAGTTACAGCAGTAAAACTTGATGAAACATATGCATTTGATCCTAATGCAAATAATGGCGATGGTTACACATACTACTAATCCTCAAAATTGAGGATTTTTTATTTTTTATAGAATTTTTTGAAATAAAGTAGAAAAAATTTCAATTTTTGAAATATATTTAATTTTTTTTTGCAATTTTCTTTTATTTTTTGTTGACTAGATATGCAAATAGGATTTTAATAATTACAAAATAAAAGGAGATATTTTATGGAAAAGCCATTTGAAGGATTTGGTTCACTTGTATTTGGTGAACACGAAATGCAAGAACGTTTACCTTATCCAATTTATTTATCTTGGAAAAAAACTGTTGAAAACGAAGAAACATTAGATAGACCTACTGCCGATGCAATTGCTCATGCAATGAAAAGATGGGCTTTAGAAAAAGGTGCTACTCACTATACACACTGGTTCCAGCCAATGACTGGTTCTACTGCCGAAAAACATGATTCATTTATTGATCCAGGAGCAAATGGCGAACCAATGACACGCTTCTCAGGCAAATCTTTAATCAAAGGTGAACCTGATGCTTCAAGCTTTCCAAGTGGTGGCTTAAGAGCTACCTTTGAAGCCCGTGGATATACATATTGGGATGTTACTTCCCCTGTATTTATTAAAAATGGTGTTTTATGTATTCCTACTGTCTTTGTATCTTACAATGGTGAATCATTAGATACGAAAGATCCGCTATTAAAATCCATTCAAGCAATTAGTGTTGCAGCGACTAAAACAGTCAATTTGCTAGGTGAAAAAGATGTTAAATACTGCACACCTGTTGTCGGACTTGAACAAGAATATTTCTTAATTGATAAAAAAGACTTTGATGCCCGCTTAGACTTAAAACTAACAGGAAGAACTTTATTTGGTGCAAGTGCTCCAAAAGGACAGGAACTTGAAGATCACTATTTCGCTGTTATTCCTGAAAGAGTACGCGAGTTTATGAGCGATGTTAATAAAGAATTATGGAGACTTGGAATTTATGCCAAAACAGAACATAATGAAGTAGCTCCAGGACAATTTGAATTAGCTGTTGTTTATAACAATGTAAATATTGCTGTAGATCAAAACCAGTTAATTATGGACACTCTAAAACGTAACGCTGATAAACACGGCTTAGCTTGTCTATTACATGAAAAACCTTTTGATGGTATTAACGGTTCAGGAAAACACGATAACTACTCTATTGTTACAAGTAACGGCCAAAATTTATTTTCTCCTGGTGATAAACCTGCTGAAAATATCCGTTTCTTGGTGTTTATGTGTGCTTTCTTAAAGGCAGCAGACACTTATCCTGAATTATTAAGATATAGTGCAAGTTCTGGAGCAAACGATCATCGACTTGGTGCTGATGA
>JABLTN010138836.1_pt1 | contig 21104 bp, 18 predicted proteins | sample 7160141 | NCBI WGS metagenome assembly JABLTN01 (sample SAMN14651226, study PRJNA627086) | human gut metagenome | isolation source: feces | host: Homo sapiens | reverse complement strand
TTGAAGAAGCAGAAGAAATCGCAACACATTTAAAGCAAAGAAGAGCTGCGGTTGTTAATTACATTTACAAAACTAGAAAACTTCAAAGATGGTAACTATGAGATTAAAAAGGAAGAAGGAACACTTACAATTACAAAAGCTGGAAAATTAGGATTAACAGTAGAAGGTGCAGGAAGAAAATACAATGGCGAACCATTAAGTGCTGCAAAAGTTGAAGCAAGTGTAACAGAAGGAACAACAATCAGCTATTCAATAGATGATGGAAGCACATGGGCAGCAGAAGCACCAAGCATTACAAATGCAGGAACATTAAAAGTTACAGTAAAAGCTGAAAATCCAAACTATAAAACAGCAACAGCTAACTACACATTAACAATCACAAAGAGAGAAGTAACATTAACAAGTGAAATAGCAAGTAAAGCATATGATGGAACAGCATTAACAAAGCCAGAAGTAACAGTAAGCGGTGATAGATTTGTCGATGGAGAAGTTGAAGGTATTAAGGCAATAGGAACAATTGTCAATGTTGGATCAGTAGCTAACCCAATTACATTTACAAAACTAGAAAACTTCAAAGATGGTAACTATGAGATTAAAAAGGAAGAAGGAACACTTACAATTACACCAAAAGAAGTTACAGTAACTGTCGAAAACAAGACAAAGCAATTTGGTGAAGCTGATCCAGAATTAACATCAACAGTAACAGGCTTAGTTGAAGGAGAAACTATCGACTACACAGTTACAAGAGCAGAAGGTGAGAATGTTGGAGAGTATGTAATTACAGCAAGTGGTGAAGCTGTTCAAGGTAACTATACAGTTACATATGAAGTTGGAAAATTTGTAATCACCTCTAAATCAATTATTCCTGGAGAAGAAACAGGTATTTCTGTAACTGGATTAGAAAATGTTATGTATGATGGACAAAATCATAAACAAGAACCAACAGTAACAGATACAAAGACAGGTAAGGTATTAGTATCAGGAACAGATTATACACTTGTATATTCTGAAGACACTACAAATGCAGGAACAGTTATAATAACTGTTAAAGGTATCGGAAATTACAGTGGTGAACCAACAGTAAGTTATGTCATCACAAAGAGAAATGTTAAGTTAACAAGTGAAACAGCTGAAAAACCATATGATGGAACACCACTAACAAGACCTACTGTTAAAGTTGAGGGTGATGGATTTGTAGAAGGAGAAGTAACAGATCTAAAGGCAACAGGAACAATAACAAATGTTGGCGGACCAGTAGCTAACCCAATTACGTTTAAAAAACTAGAAAACTTCAAAGATGGTAACTATACAATTGAGCCAACTGTAGGTGAATTAACAATTACAACTAAATCAATTGAAGGTGAAGATAGTGGACTAGTAGTTGAAAAACCAGCAGATGTAACATATAATGGTCAACCACAAGAACAAAAGCCAGTAGTAAAAGATACAAAACTAAATACTACATTAGTAGAAGATACAGATTACACATTAACATACAGTGAAGATGTGAAGAATGCAGGAGAAGTTACAGTAACAGTTACTGGTAAAGGTAACTATTCTGGAACATTAGAAGCAACATACTCAATCATTGCTAGAAAAGTAACATTAACAAGTGGATCTGCTTCTAAGGAATATGATGGAAAACCATTAACTAAAGCTGGTGTAGTAATTAGCGAAGATGGATTTGTTGAAGATGAAGTAGCTGATGTATTAGCAGTTGGATCAATTACAAATGTTGGATCAGTGGATAATACAATTAAGATTGTTGCTACAGATAAATTTAATGAAAATAACTATGTCATTAAATATGAACTTGGTAAACTAACAGTAACTGAAAAGAATAATCCAAAACCAGAGCCAACAGAAGAACCTAAGGGTTGTCCAGTTGATACAGTATGGAATGAAGAAAAAGGAATCTGTGAAAAAGCAGTTGTTGTTCCAGTAGTTCCTAGTGGAGGAAATAAACCTAAAGCTACACCAGAACCTACTATCGCTCCAAGTGAAACTCCAGAAGCAAGTGCTACTCCAACAATAGAACCTACAAGTACACCAAAACCAACTAGCAGCGCTGAAACAGGAATCATTGATAATGATGCAACACCATCAACAGCTAGAAAAGATCATTGGGCATTAATTAACTTAATTGCAGCTATTGGTTCAGTCTTATTCGGATTATTACTTCTATTATCTAAGAATAAAAAAGATAATGATAACGAAGATGAAGATGCAACTGATGAAGAAGGAACACAAAAACGCAATAAAGTTTGGAAAGTAGTATCTCTTGTTGATGCAATTATTGCAGTAGTAGTATTTGTTCTAACAGAGAATATGAAGCAACCTATGGTATTAGTAGACAAGTGGACAATGCTTATGATTCTATTCACATTAATTAGTATCGTATCATTCGCATTTGATAGAAAATACCATGAAGAAGATAATACAGCAGAAAATGCATAATCATTATAGTTATACATATTAACTGATTTGGCCTAGAGGAATTTTGCCTTTAGGTCTTTAATTTTGAAATTTTTTATGTAAAATGGGAACAGTATGCGCTGTCAGAAACTGTTAAAAACTTTTATTTGCTTTTGTATGCTTGCTTCTTTTACGGGTTGTTTTAATAAAAAAGAAAAACAAAGTGAAGAAGAAAGCAAAAGTTATACCATCGAGGACTTGCTATTACCTAGTGCCGATGGTTTTTTAACGAAGGAAGATGATAAAGTATTAGTTGATTACAGTAACACAAGTCAAGGATATATTATGGCTAAAGCGAAAACAGAAAATCATAAACGTATTAAAGTTATGTTGATTAAAGATGATGAAAAATATACGTATGATTTAAATAAAGAAAATGAATATGAAGTTTATCCACTTAATATGGGTGATGGGGAATATACAATAAAAGTATATGAAAATATGCATGATGAATATGCTTTACTATTTTCTTTTGAAACTGATGTAGAACTTGAAAATGAGTTATTACCATCTTTATATCCAAACCAGGTTGTTGATTATGATGAAAATACATTATGTATCCAGAAATCATTTGATATTGTTAAAAATGACAAAACAAATAAAGAAAGAGTAAAAGATATCTATAACTGGGTTATCAAGAATATTAAATATGACTGGGATAAGTTAAATGAAATTAAAAAGGAATATACACTACCTAATTTAGATGATATTTTTAAAAATAAAAAAGCAATTTGTTTTGATTATGCTGCGATTGTAACGGCGATGTTAAGAGCTCAACATATTCCGACAAAATTACTTACGGGAACAATAGATGATGGATATCATGCTTGGATAGAAGTGTATGATGAAGATGATGGCTGCTCATCTGGAGAATGGAAAACAATGGATCCAACCTATGATGCATTAAACGAAAAATATGAAGGGGAGTACAAAATAGTTTATTCTTATTGAATACGTGAATTAAATATTAGAAAAAACGTGAATTTGGTAGTAGTATAAAAGGACGATAGAGGAGAATGTTATGCTGTTAGATGGGGTAAAGTATAGCTTTCAATTGCTGGGGGATTTTTCTGGTTCAACAGAAAATACAACGATACATTTAAGAGGGTTACTAGGTAATCAATTATCTAGTCTTTTTGCATATTTTTTATGTAATCATACACAATCAGTTTCTAAAGAAAAAATAATTGATACATTCTGGCAAGATAGTGAGAATCCTGCTAATGCATTAAAGTTTGCAATATTCCGTTTAAGAAATACTTTGAAAAAAATAGACGAATTCAAAGATATAGATTGGATATTAACGGTTAATGGGGGATATCAGATTAATGAAAATATTTCTTTTTCACTGGATATAGATGCATTTGAGCAAAATATACTGGATGCAAAACAAAAGAATGATATTTCATATTTAGAAAATGCTGTAAATATGTATCAAGGTTCATTTCTGGATGGAATTGATGCGGATTGGATACAGGTTGATAAGGGATACTATAATTCTGTGGTAACAGAAGCTTCTGCAGATATAGCTGAAGTATTACTTGAACAAGGAAAAAGTACAGAAGCGATTGCTGTCTTAGAAAAAAGCTTAAATTATGATGAACTTGATGAACAGTTAGTTTCTTTATATATCAAGGCATTAATTCAAAATAAAAAATATAACCAGGCTATGCAATATTATCAGTATATTAATCAAAAGTACTTGGAGATACTTGGCTTTTCTTTAGAAAGCAGTGGGAAAAAGTTTGAAACAATTCTTTCTGAACAGGGTGTATCACTTAATGACAATAAAAAGTCAGAGAATATCAATAGAATACCAAATAAAGCTGGTGTTTCTGGACCGATGATTGTTAATCCTGAGATAATGAAATCTCTTTGTTTATACGAAGCAAATAATGTGGGTAGAAGTGATACTTATGCCTTTGTTTTGAAGATTTCAGTTAAAGCAGATAAAGAACAATTAAAAAGTATAAAAGAGGATTTGTTATCTATTCTTAAAGTGTCTTTCAGGAAGAGTGATGTTTTATCAGAAATAGATGAAGACTGCTTTGAACTTTTATTGAAATTTAGAAATGAAGAAGATACAGAAATCATCAAAAAAAGAATATTATCTCGTTTTTCCAAGAAGTATGAACAAGATAATATTCTTGAATTAGAATGGCGAAAGCTATAAAGCTTCTATTAGTCTTTCGACATTTTCTTTTTTTGTTGCCCAGCTTGTAACTAAACGAATAACAGAGCTAGTTTCATCATATTTTTCAAATACAAGGAAACGGAAATCTTTCTGTAATTCTGCTATTTTTTCGTTAGATAAGATTGGAAATAACTGGTTTGTGCTTACAGGATAAGCAAATTTATAGCCTTTTTTGTTTAGTGCATCTGCTAAAAGTTCGGCACAATCCATGGCATTTTTAGAAATTTCAAAATAACGATTATTTTTGAATAATTCTTCAAATTGGATGCCTAAAAGTCTTCCTTTAGCGAGCATTGCACCACGTTGTTTGATGCTATAGCGGAAGTTTTCACTTATTTTCTTATTTGTCATAACAATGGCTTCACCAAATAAAGCACCTACCTTTGTGCCACCAATATAGAAAACATCAGAATATGTAGCAATATCACTTAATGTGACATCACCTTTAGCAGCTAAACCATAGCCAAGACGTGCCCCATCGATAAATAAATATAGACCATATTTATCCGATACAGCTTTAAGATCCATCAGCTCTTGTTTTGTGTATAAAGTACCTGTTTCTGTAGGAAATGAGATATAAATCATTCCTGGCTTAACAAGATGTTCAAATGATGCATCGTTTTTTTGATTTAAAACCATTTCTTCAACATCTTTGGCGTTGATTTTTCCTTCACTTGTTGGTGCGGTTAAGCATTTATGACCAGTAGCTTCAATAGCACCAGTTTCATGTACATTGATATGCCCACTTTCTGCACAAATTACTCCTTCATAAGGTTTAAGAATAGAAGAAATAACAATTAAGTTAGCTTGCGTGCCACCAACTACAAATTCAATATCTGCATTAGGTTTGTTGCATGCTTCACGAATTAATTTTTTGGCATTTTCACAATGTGAGTCAATACCGTAACCACTTGTTTGTTCATAATTTGTATTTTGTAAAGCTTCTAGTATTTCAGGAATACAACCTTCTTCATAATCACTTTGAAAACTAATCATAATATCCTCCAATTTTTATTATTATAAGATAAAATAAGTAAGGATTAAATGAAGGTGATAAAAATGATTTCTAGATTTAACAGTAATGAATTAGATAAATTAGCAGAATTATTAAAAGAAGATAAGGTCATATCCGTACCAACAGATACGGTATATGGAGTATGCGCAAGAATGAACAGTGAAAAAGCTGAACAGATGCTAAGAGAAGTAAAGAATAGACCAGCCACAAAAGCTTTTCCTATAATGTGTAAAGATATAGAAGAAATCGAAAAGATAGCCTATATTAGTGACAAAGCAAGAAAAATTATAGAAGCATTTATGCCAGGTCCTATTACAGTTGTCTTAAAGAAAAAAGAAAATGTACCAACCTATGTAAATAGTGGTATGGATACATTAGCTATACGTATGGCTACAAGTGAAGAAATTGAAAAAATAATAGAACTTGTTGGTTCACCATTATTTATGACTAGTGCCAATCAATCAGGTGAAAAAACATGTACTTCATTAGATGAAATAGAAATAGCATGCCCATTAATTTCTGGTATGTTAATTGGAGATACAAAATTTGGGGAATCTAGTACAATAGTAGATGCAAGTTCCAACGAGATTAAAGTATTAAGGCAAGGTCCTATTACAATAGAACAAATCAATAAAGTATTAGGGGAAGAGTAAAATGGCGCAACATAAAAGAAAAAGAAAATTAACTAAAGCTGGAAAAATACTTATTGGAGTAGTAAGTGTTTTAATTGTTGTATTAGTTGTTTTTGGGATTTCTAAGATATTGCCAAAAGAAAAGAATGATGTAATTGATAATCCAGTAACTACACCAAGTGCGGTTACTGTTAGTAATGAATTAGGGGATAAGTATAACTCTATTTATGAAGAATATCATACATTAAATAGTGATTATGTTGGTAAACTCGAATTTAAAAATAACCTTCTATATAACTATTCAGAAGATTGTGAAGATAAGTATCCTGGTTTAGTTGTTAAATCACATATTATTGAAGATGAACAAGGTGATGTAAATGCGGCTAATGCGGAATATCTAAGAATGGATATTACTAGAACAGACAAAGATTTTGGTCAGGAATTTATGGATGGAAGTAATATTCTAGATGAAAATAATCTGCCAGTAGACCAAAATATTATTATCTATGGTCACTTTGTATATCGTGATCATAATTTGAAGTTTGGTCCTTTACATACATTTGAAGATGCAAGTACTTATGATACATATGATACTTTCACTTTAACAATGAATCATGAACAAAGAACATATGTTGTGACTGATGCGTTTTTCTATGATAAAAATGATTTTAATGGCGTTCGTGAAGAATCACCATTTGCGACAAACTATACAAAAGAACAGTTAGAAGCGTATATGAATAAAGTAAAAAATGAATATGATAATTCTTTAGATACAGGAATTACCATTACTAGTGAGGACCACTTTATCACTCTTCAAACTTGTGTTGAAAATAGACAGGATTTATTATACGTAATACTTGGAAAAGAAATTAAACGAGAATCATTCAATTAGAAAATATCTAGAGGTTTTAATTGATTGATATCTTTTCGATATAGTTCAGCTCTATCTTTATAGTAACTGTTTGCTGTTACTCTACGATATGCTTCATATAAGGATGCGACCGAAAGCTCATCTTCATTGATGGTTAAGCCAAAGCCGCATCTTTTTGTTACGGCACATTCGTAAATTTGTTCAGGTTCCCCAGTGTTGATAATTACTTGCGGTATACCTAATGTAAGACATACATGATACAGGTAACTATCACCATCATGAATAACTACATTGGTTCTAGAAATAGTGCTTAAATCAGGATAAGGTAAAAATGTTATATTATCCAATTGTTCTTTTGGTGTATCTATAATACATGCTTGTACTGCATAAGGCGCATGCAAAAATGAATCAGTAATAATCTTTGTTAATTTTTTATACGGAAATTCAGTATGCAAAAAATAGATAGAAACATTTGGGGCTTTTAATGTTGTATCATCTGGTAATGGCACAAGATATCTTTCAACATTGGCTGTTTCTAAAAATAACTGAACAGAGCTTTGAGAAAAGCCAATTCTTTTATTTGCAAATTGGTATAAATCATAAACATGTAATACTTGTTCAAGATTATTCTCTGTTAGGAATGAATTCAAAGGAGCTAGAACATCTTTGTGGAATTGTTTATCTCGATAATTAGCAGTATTAACAAATGAATAAAAAGGAATATGATGAATTCTAGCAACAATTGGAGCAGCTGTTCTATTTAAATCGAGTATTAAATCAGGATTTTCTTTTGAGATACATTCCGATAGAGCTGAGATATCTTTACGTAAATATCGTTTATCTAAACGACCTGTATTAAATAACCATTCTTCATAGCTTTTTCCTGTTTCATAGAAAAAGTGACATCTAGGATATGGAGCATTATAACGAACACAAGAAAATTCGAAGTCTTTGGGAGCAGAAATGACACATTCATGACCACTATTTTGAATGAGATGGATGAGTCTATTTGCTAATAAAAAACTATTATTTATTTGTGAGATATCAGGCGCAATTAGAATTTTCATAAAATAAGTATAGCATGCAAATGAATAAAAAAATGCTTGGCAAACAGTAATTGCATACCAAAATAAGGTGTGTAATTACTGCAAGAAACAACAATTGCAATGATTTGTGGAATATAATAGAAATATGAGAGAGAAAACTTGGAAATTATTATCAGAAATATTGTTATCTATTGCAATTGGTATCGTACTATCTATATTTGTTTTGGTTATTTATCAATTTCAGAGCTTTAAGCTATTTTCTATTTCTTTTTTCTTAACACTTATTGTTATTTCAATGAGTTTATATTGTTTGAATTTCTTGGGTAAATATGGATTTTCACTTAAAAAAATAGAATTTGTTAGTATAGCAATATCTTTATGTATTACTTTACTTTATGTACGTACAATCAGTCTTACAACATCTACAGAGATGGAATTATTAAAAATGATGTTTTATCTATATGGATTACTAATTCTAGCTACAGCGTTTCATCTGTTTGTATTGAGGAAACATAAACCATGAAAACATTAACGAGTGCATGTTCAGAAAATTTAGATTTGAAAAATCCTTTATCTGAATACCCACGTATGTACTTGCAAAGAGATAGTTATTTATCTTTAAATGGCGAGTGGGAATATCAAATTGTAAAGGATAATGAAACAGTGAATCATCAAAACTGGCAGATGATTATTGTGCCTTTTGCGATTGGTTCAAAGTTATCATATGCAAAAGATACAACACTTGGTTTAGATGAAACACTATATTATCGAAAGAGATTTAGTTATCCATATTCGAATCATAAAGTCATTTTAAATTTTGAAGCTGTAGATCAAGAAGCCACAGTTTATTTAAATGGCAATTTTGTTGGTGAACATTTTGGTGGATATGCACCATTTAGTTTAGATGTTACAGATAGTATTGAAGAACAAAATGAACTAATTGTTAAAGTAAAAGATTATTCTGATACAGGTATTTATGCATATGGTAAGCAAAAGATAGAACATGGGGGAATGTGGTATACACCAAGTTCTGGCATATGGCAAAGTGTCTGGATGGAAGAATTAAAGGATGAAAGTATAGAAGATCTTAAAATTACAACAGACTATGATAATCGGTCTGTATATCTTAACTTTGCAGGTAAATTTGATCAAGCTGTTATTACTGTATTTGCAGATAAGAAACTTGTACATCGTGGTATCACAAGTGAAAAGACATATACGATTACATTGGATGACATACATCCATGGTCTTTAGAAGATCCTTTCTTATATGATTTATATATTGCGACAAGTGAAGAAACAATTAAAAGTTATTTTGGTATTCGTAAGATATCTAAAAGAAGAGATGATAGAGATATAATGCGCTTTTATCTAAACGATAAACCGGTATTTTTAAGTGGATTACTCGATCAAGGATATTACGTGGATGGCTTATTAACTTGTCCTTCAGAATTAACAATGTTAAATGAATTAACAAAGATAAAAGAAATGGGTTTTAACATGCTTAGAATGCATGTAAAAGTAGAAAGTAGAAGATTCTATTATCTATGTGACAAGCTAGGTTTATTAGTTATGCAAGATATGCCTAATGGTGGTGGACCATATGATTTTAACTTTGTTGCATTAAAACCAAATCTTGGTTTTAAAAATGTAGATGACCATCAATACAAGTTGTTTGGTAGAGCTTCAAAAGAGAGTAGAGAAATGTATTATATGGAGTTATCTGATATGCTTAATAACTTATATAATTTTCCATCTATTATTGCGTGGGTACCTTTTAATGAAGGCTGGGGACAATTTGACAGTGAAAAAGTAACTAAGTATATTCGTGACTATGACTCGACACGACTAATTGACAGTGCAAGTGGCTGGTATGATCAATATGCAGGCGATTTTAACAGTATACATAATTACTTCTTTAAATTTAGAACTCCTAAACTGGATGATAGAATTCTCTTGTTAAGTGAATTTGGGGGTTATTCTTATCTTGAAAAAGAACATAGTTCAGCTGAAAAAGTATATGGATATCGCAAGTTTAAAGATCGTTTAAGCTTAGCAGAAGCAATACAGAAGTTATATGAAAAACAAATTATTTCTAATATTCCAAAAGGGTTATCAGGTTGTATTTATACACAAGTATCTGATGTACAGGATGAATGTAATGGCATCTTTACGGAAGATAGGAAAATGATAAAAATAGACAAGAAAAAAATGAAAAAGATAAATGACCGTTGCCAAAGGTCACTATATTAAAAAAAGCTGCAAAATTTCTACGCAGCTTCTTTTAAACTATTTTTTATTATTTTGAAGGATCTTTACCTAAGAGGAATGTACGAATGTCACTGCATAGCGCATGAACGTTATCTTCACCTAGATAAATCATATGACCGGATGGATAACCTTTCACATATACTCTATCTTTTGGTAGTCCTGCATGGTCTAATGTATGCCATACATAACCAAATTCAGTACATACATCATAGTAACCATTAGCGAAGAATGTTCTCATGCCTGGAGTACATGACATAGCATTGCGAAGTTGTTCAGCTGTAGTGCCCATTGTTTCTGATTTATTCCATGTTTTATAGTATGAACAGATTGGAGCGTAAGATCGATCAAGTTTAACATTTAATCGAGGTAGTAAATCACCATTTAATGCAGCATAGAAATATGTATCCCATCTATCGGCAGTTGCATCATCTCTTAAACCGGTACTGGATTCTTCAACGAGTTGAGATTTATATAAAGGTCTAGTAACACGGCCATCATATCTAGAAACAGCTAAACCTTTAGATTTGATGACTTCAGCTCTAAATGTATCATCTTCAATCTTTAAATCACGTTTTTCTAGATATTCACGAGATACACCAGTGTAATACATGACTCTATCTTCGATATGTTCTTTTTCTTCTTTAGATAAAGATTCACCTTTATATAGAGCTAGTAAATATTCTGTATCAGCGAATGCTTTAGCTTCTTTGACAAATTCTTCAACAGTTTGATCTGATGGATGATTATGATACCAGTTTACGCCAGCATATGTTGGAAAACCTAATACACTAGGTTCTACAGGAATGTTTTCACCAAAGTATTTACCAACAGTAACGGTATTACCAATTAAAACAAGTCCATCAAAGGAAACACCATAACTCTTTTCTTTACCACTTGTAGCAGCGATGCCTGCAGCGATTGCAGAACGTGTGCAGCCATAACTTTCACCAACTAAATATTTAGGAGACAGCCAACGGTTATATCGATGTAACCAAAGCTCAATAAATGTTAATAAAGCTTCAGCATCTTCTTCAATGCCGAAGAATTGATCTTTTTTGTCATCATCTAATAGAACACCATAACCAGTGCCTACAGGATCAACTAAAACAATATCAGCGATATCTAATAAACAGTCAGGATTATCAATAACTGTATATGGACCTAAAGCTGTAGGACGGTCTGGTTCACCATATGAAAGACGACGTGTTCCTAAAAAGCCGGCATGAACATACATGCAAGAACTTCCAGGTCCTCCATTAAATCCAAAGATTACGGGTCTAGTGCTTGTGTCTTCAACATCTTTGCGGAAATAAGAATAAGAAAAAATAGAAGCGATAGGTTTACCATCATTTGTATAGAAGACATTATCTTCGCTTACTGTGTGATAGGGTACAGTTTGACCATGTAAGACGATTTCTCCATCTGATTCAAAACGTGCAGGTTTAAAATCTGCTGCTGTAAAATTCTCTGTTTTATACATAAATTTCCTCCTAATAACTTGATTATAGGCATTTTTGAAAAAATGTAAAATAAAATGAGAAAAAATAAATAGTTTCAGAAAATAATTACATTAGTATTGTCTGTGAGTGATGTTTTGGGTGAAACAGTTGAAGAAAAAAGGGTAAAAGATATTAAAATAAGAATGATAAATATGGAGTGAAGATATGAGAATAAACCAGCTTGTTATTTTTTCGGATGTTGCAAAGACAAAAAATATATCGGTAACTGCTAAAAATTTATTTATGACACAACCTTCGGTCAGTCAAAATTTAAAAGCTTTAGAAGATGAACTTGGAATAGAGTTAATTAAAAGAAGTAATAAAGGTATTGAATTAACCGATGCGGGAAAGAAAGTGGTTGAAAAAATAGATGTTATTATAGGCGACTATAATCTTTTTATGCAGGATATAAATGATTTGAAGAGTAATATTAATCATTTGAAAGTATATTATACAGGTAGACTCGAACATCAGATTATTGCAAAAGTGATGAATTATATTGATTTATCGGAGTTGAATATAACACTAGTATATGAGTCCTTTATAGGTGCAGAAAGAAAACTAGATAAAAATGAAGCTGATATTGTTATGTGTCCGTCCTTTATTTATAATGAAAAATTTAAATATACAAAACTATTAACAAGAGATGTAAAAGTATTTGCAAAAAAGGGAACTTTTGCAAAAGATGTCATCGCAAAAGAAGAAATAAAAAATAAGAAACTGGCTATATTAAATAAGGAAAAAGCAGGAGATAACTTTGAAAAACAGCTTGATACTTTCGGGTTTGAAAAAAAGAATATTGTTCATGCGGATAGTATTGAATCACAGTTGATACTCGTAGAAAGTGGGAAAGCAGTTGTTTTGATGCCTGCTCGAAGTATTAAAAATGATAATATACAAGAATATACTGTTAAAGATATGGATTATAAGATGGATTTTATTGCGATGTACAAGAAAATTACACCGGAAATAGATTATTTCTTAAAAAAATGCAAACATGCCTGTAAAGAAATGCTATAAGTTTTTCTTATGGTATTATGTTTTTTACTTTGTTTATTCTTTCACAATTAAAATATAAGATATTTATCGGAGGAAAGAAAAATGAAGAAATTTTTAACTATGCTTATGGCAGCATCTATGGTTTTTGCGGCTGGATGCTCAAATAGCAATCAATCAACTTCTACAGCAACACCATCAAGTGCTGCTAGTGGAACATTCACAGGTTCTTCTGTAGGTATGCAAGGTACAGTAACTGTCAGCATGACTGTAGAAGAAGGAAAGATTACAAACGTTGAATTAACAGAAATTCACGAAACACCAGCTGTTGCCTCTGTTGCAATGGAACGTATTCCTGCACAAATTGTTGAACACCAAACAACAACATTAGACACAGTAACAGGTGCTACATTATGCTCAAATGCAATTATGCGTGCAGCTAGTGCTGCAGCTGAAGCAGCTGGTTTAGACGCTGCTACATTAAAAGCTAATGAATACCATGCAACTGCAACTGAAGATGAAACATGGGATACAGACCTTCTTGTCGTTGGTGCTGGTGGAGCTGGTTTCTCTGCTGCAATTACAGCTGCACAAAATGGTGCAAATGTTATTTTAATTGAAAAGAGTTCTGTTGCTGGTGGTAACACACTAATGCAAGGTGGAGCTTTCAACGCTAACGATGATGAAGCACAAACTTCTACAATTTTATCTGAAGCACAAAAGAATACATTAGATGGCTATTTAGCTTTAACAACATCAGATGAAAACTTACATTTTGATGAATTCCCTGAATGGGCTGATGTATTAACAACATTACAAGCTGATATCAAAGATTTCTATGCTCAAAATGCTGGTAAGACAGCTGGTGTAGATATGCCTGGTTATGACTCTGTTGAATTACATATGTGGCACATTTATACAGGTGGCTTAAGACAAATGAACGATGGCAAGTGGGTTGCTTCTAACTTGGATCTTGCTAGAACATTAGCTGCTAATGCATTAGATACATATAAATGGACAGTTGATTCATTAGGTGTTGAAGGTGCTTATGGTAAAGACTGTGGATTATATACAGTTCTTGGTGCTATGTGGCCTAGAACTCACAGATTCATGGCAAGTACAGCTTTAATTGATACATTAAAGGCTGCTGCTGAAAAAGAAGGCGTAACTCTTTATACAGAAGTTGCTGCTAAATCATTAACACAAGATAAAGATGGCAAGATTGTTGGTGCCGTTTGTGAAAAAGCAGATGGTACAAAAGTTACAGTTAATACTACTAAGGGTGTTATCTTAACTTCTGGTGGTTATGGTGCTAATCCTAAGATGGTTAAAGAATATGATAACTACTGGGGAGATAATTTAACAGATCATACATTAACAACTAACGTTGGTACAAATACTGGTGATGGTATTGTTATGGCTCAAGAAATTGGTGCAAGTACTGTTGGTTTAGATGTAGTTCAATTAATGCCATCTTCTTCTCCAGTTAAAGGTACTATGACAGATGGTATCTGGGGTGATGCTTCTCAGCAAATCTGGATTGATGGTGAAGGTAACAGATTTGTAAATGAATATGCTGAACGTGACGTATTAGCTAAAGCTTCTCTAGCTCTAGACAATGGTATCTTCTACATTATCTATGCTGGTAAAACAACAAACGATAATGGTGAACTATTAGGTGCTACAACAGATGAAAGTTTATTTGGTACAACAGTTCAAAGCATGATTGATAACAAACACGTATGGTATGGTTCAACATTAGCAGAACTTGTTGAAAATTCTAAGACAACTGCTGGTGGAGCTAATCCTAACTTCACAGAAGAAGCATTACGTGAAACTATCGAAAAATACAACAGCTATGTAGCTGCTCAAAAAGATGATGATTTCGGTAAAGAAGTTCTTGCTGGGGCAATTGATCTAGAAGCTATCGAAAGTGATCCTAATGTAGGTATCGTTATTTCGCCACGTAAAGCTTCTATCCACCATACAATGGGTGGTGTTGAAATTAACACTGATGCTGAAGTATTAGATGCTGATGGAAACGCAATTGCTGGTTTATGGGCTGCTGGTGAAGTTACTGGTGGAATCCATGCTGGTAACAGACTAGGTGGTAATGCTGTTGCTGATATCTTCACATTTGGACATATCGCAGGTGCATCTGCTTCTAAATAATTTAAATAGTAAGTTTGGCAGTTTATCTCTATTGAGGTAAGCTGCTTTTTTTTGCCCATTTTGTCCTTTCAAAATAAGCATAACAAAAAGAGGTGCATATAAAACATACCCCAAGATACTGATATCAACTAAAATTTTAAAAAAAAGATATTCCTCATGTAATTTTAAAAGAAGCTCAAACCTCAACAAATTATAAATAGTCAAATAATTTTAGTTTATAACTATGTTCAATAAAGATTATGAAAGTGTGGTGGAATAGTCACACTTTCTATTTTGGTACTATTTTGGGTGTATAATCTTGTGGGTGATAAAAATGAAGAAATATAAAATTTTAGTAATAAATCCAGGATCAACATCTACAAAAATATCTATTCATGAAAACGAAGAATGTATTTTTTCTACTTCAGTATTTCATGATTCAAAAGATTTGTTAAAGTTTCCTACAATCAACGATCAATTAGATTATCGAATGAATGTATTGTGGAATTTTATTGAAGAAAATCATATTGATTTAAGTAATATCGATGCTGTTGTGGGCAGAGGTGGCGGATGCTATTCAGTACCTGGTGGAATTTATACCATTGATGAAAAGTTGATTAAAGATACTGCAGAATGTAAAGGTGAGTTATATCATTCTTCTATGCTCGGAGTACAAATGGCTAGAAGAGTTCAAGAAAAATATGGTGGCATAGCAATTATGACTAATCCTCCAGTTGTGGATGAACTGTGTGACTTAGCTAGATTAACAGGAATAAAAGGAATATATCGTAAAGCTATCTCACATGCTTTAAATTTAAAAGCAGTAGCGAAAAAACATTGTGAACTTCATGATTTAGACTATGAACATTGCAATCTAATAGTTTGTCATATTGATGGTGGTATTTCTATCACAGCACATAAAGATGGCAAGATGATTGATGGTAATAATGCTGGTGGAGGAGAAGGACCTTTTACGCCAACAAGAATGGGTTCGATGGCTGTTACGGATGTCATTAACCATATGCTTACTTTATCAAAAGAAGAAATGCGTAAATACTGTTCTGAAGCAGGTGGTCTAAGCAGTTATTTTCATACAAGTAATGTGGACACAGTTCACGAGATGATAGAAAATGGTGATTCAGAAGCAAAATTAGTCTGGAATACAATGATTTATCAAGTAAGCAAATGGATTGGATCAATGAGTGTTGTTCTAGAAGGCAAGGTTGATGCAATAGTATTGACTGGTGGCTTATTACGTTTTAAAGAAGTAGAAGAAACCATCAAACAAAGATGTGGATGGATTAGTGAAGTATACAGTTATCCTGGTGAAATGGAACATGAAGCAATGGCTTTAGCTGCGTATAATGTATTAACTGGTAAAGAAAAGGCTTTAACATATACTGGTAAACCAGTATTTGAAGGTTTTGAGCAAATTCGTTGATAAAAATGAGTTTCTATTTATGATTTATTTATAGATAGGAACTTTTTTTATGAAATTGAATGTTTTTATTGGTATATTGATTCCCTTTGTTGGAACAACTTTGGGGGCTGCTGCAGTATTTATGATGAGAAAAAATATCAGTGATAAAATGCAAAGTATTTTATCAGGTTTTGCAGCAGGAGTAATGATTGCAGCAAGTATTTGGAGTTTGTTAATTCCTTGTATTGAGGTAAGTTCTTCACTCAATAAATTATCTTTTTTACCTGCTTTAATTGGCTTTTGGTTAGGAATATTATTCTTACTTTTATTAGATCATGTCATTCCGCATTTGCATTGGGTTACAAATGATTCAGAAGGTATAAATAGTCATTTATCAAAAACAGCGATGTTAGTGCTGGCTGTTACCATTCATAACATTCCTGAAGGAATGGCAGTAGGTGTTGTGTTTGCTTCACATTTGGTAGGAGAAAGTAATATTACTTTTATGGCTGCATTAGCATTATCAATAGGTATTGCAATACAGAATTTTCCTGAAGGGGCTATAATTTCCATGCCTTTGTTATCGGAAGGTATAAGTAAAAAGAAATCATTTGTTCTAGGTGTTTTATCTGGGATAGTTGAACCGATAGGTGCTTTATTAACGATTTTATTTTCAAAAATGATTGTACCTGCAATGCCATATCTTTTGAGTTTTGCAGCAGGGGCAATGATATATGTTGTGGTAGAAGAATTGATTCCTGAAATGAGTGAAAAACATCATTCGAATACAGGGACTGTCTTTTTTGCAATTGGTTTTTCTTTGATGATGGTATTAGATGTAGCATTATCTTAGACATTATCACAGGCTTGTGAAAGCGGTTGCATTTTTTTAATCTTTTCTTAGAATAAAAGTATAAGAATTCTATTTTAAAAATATAATATCAGGAGGAAAAATGGAAAAGATTAAAGTAATCATGGATGTTGATACTGGTACTGATGATGCGGTTGCCTTATGTATGGCAATGCTTGCGGATGAGTTTGATTTATTAGGTATCACAGCCGTAAATGGTAATGTAGAAGTAAGATGTACCACAGATAATTCTTTAAGAGTTGTAGAATGTTGTGATTCACAGGGTAAAGTTAATGTATATAAAGGAGCAGATTTACCGTTAGTATGTACATTAAATCCTCATAGTCCACAATCATTGGAGCCTATACCATTCCGCGAAGGAATGAATAAAGAATATGTTATGCATAATTTTCACTTGCCGTTACCTGAACCAACAATTCATGAAAGCGAAAAGTGTGCAACTGTATTCTTAATTGAAACATTATTAGCTTGTGAAGATCATGAAGTTGTATTATGTCCTGTTGGGCCAATGACAAATATCGCTTTGGCTTTAAGAAGCTGTCCAGATATTGTAAAGAAGATCAAAAAGATTGTCTTAATGGGTGGAGGTCACGATATTGTTAATACTACTTCGGCTGCGGAATTTAATATTTTCGCTGATCCTGAAGCTATGGAAATTCTATTACAAAGTGGTATCGATATTACCTTTGTTCCACTTGATGCAACACATCACGCTTTGATTAATGAAACACAAGCAAAAGAAATACTTGCGATTGGAACAAAACCTGCGAAACTTATACATGATGTTGTAATGGAAAGAATTGAACATTATGTAGCACGTGATAGAGATATGAAAGAATTAAGAGCTACACCAGTTCATGATGCTTTAGCAATTATGGCAGTTGCTCATCCAGAAGTATTACGAGATGTTAGAGAATGTCATTGCGATATCGATATTTCTAATGGTACAGGAAGTGGTAGAACTATCTTTGATTTAAGAGATAGAAATGTTCCAGTTCCACCTAACTGTAAAGTGGCATTAAGTGCAGATAATGAAATGTTCGTAAACTGGGTAAAAGATGTATTAGTAAAGGATGCTGAGAGAAAATGAAAGTATTAAATTTTGGATCGTTAAATTTTGATAATGTTTATGAAGTGGATCATTTTGTAAAACCGAAAGAAACATTATCTGCTGAGTCATTTATGAGAGGATTTGGTGGTAAGGGTTTAAATCAGTCTATTGCTTTAGCAAAAGCAGGAACAGAGGCGTATCATGCTGGAAAAGTTGGCTTTGATGGAGATCCTTTCTTTACCTATTTGAATGAATATGGAGTGAATACAAAGTATTTAATTAAAGATGAAAATGTACCTACAGGTCATTCTATTATTCAAGTATATAATGGCGAAAACTGTATTATTATCAGTGGTGGTGCTAACGAGACGATTACAGAAAAAGACGTTGATGACACACTTGAACACTTTGAAAAGGGTGATATTTTACTTATTCAAAATGAAATCTCTTCATTATCTTATTTAATTGAACAGGCACATAAAAAAGGATTGAAGATTGTATTTAATACTGCCCCAATGGATAAGAAAGTATTTACTTATCCTTTAGATAAGGTAGATATATTTGTCGTAAATGAGGTAGAAGCACAAGGCTTAGCTGAGTGTGAGTCAGAAAAGTATGAGGAAATTATTGAGGCTCTAAAAGTTAAATTTTCTAGACAAGCAATTGTTTTCACCTGTGGTAAAGATGGTGCGTACTATATTGATAAAGATACAACAATCTTTGAACCAGCACGTGTGGTTAATGCGATAGATACTACAGCTGCAGGAGATACTTTTACTGGATTCTTCTTAGCTAGCTTATTACAAAATAGAAGTCCAGAAGAATGCTTGAAGATAGCTACTATTGCTAGTAGTAAAACGGTACAGAAAAAGGGAGCTGCTCAAAGTATTCCAAGCATGGAAGAAGTCTTAAAAGAATTATAAAAAACAAATGCTGAAAGAGATTGCTCTCCTTCAGCATTTCATTTGTATTTATAACGATTTTGCAAGTTCACTTGCTTTGTCACAAGCTTCTTTTAAAGAAGCCTCACTGTCAAAATCTACAACATCCATACCATCAGCATCAATGTAGTCAAAGTGATCAATACCTAAGAAATTGCATAGATGTTTTAAATATGGAGTTGCCTGCTCATCAGCTGCATCATGATAGAATCCACCACGGCTTGTAAAGTAATACATATTTGTTGCTTTACATAAACCTTTTAGTCCAGTACTTGTAGAAGCAAATGTAATACCATCTACAGTACAGTTTTCAATATAGATTTTTAATAATGATGGAAAGCTTAAATCATAGAATGGTGCAGCAATGACAACCATGTCTACATTAGCTAATTCATGAGCATAGCGGAATCTTGGATGAGTCAAGTTATGTTCAGCAATTAATTTTTCTCTTTCATCAAAGAAATCGTTGACTAGTGGTTTTAAATTCTCATTCTTTAAATCAAGATGTTTTACTTCATATTGATTGCTTAAATTTGCAAAGAAAGCATCAGCAATTTTCTTTGTGCGTGATTCTTCTCCACGGATGCAGCAATCTACATATAATACTTTTTTCATTTCTTATTTTCCTTTTGATACATCGCTTCTAAGGCAACTAGGATTTCTCTTTTTTCACCTTCATATGTTAATGAAGCTCCATCAGCGTAGTCACCAATTGCATCAGCAGTATCTTCACCATATAAAACTACATTATTTAAGATAGATGCTGTTTTAATGCCACGTAGTCTACCAACCGTAAATAATGTGGCTGTTTCCATATCTGAACCAAGAACACCCTTCTTTGACCAACCTTCTTCAATGGCATCATTTTCATCAAAATAGAAACTTTCGTGACTGTGAACGATACCTGCATGATACGCCCAATTCATTTCTTTTGCATATTCTTCACAATTTATGAGTAGTTCAGCATCAGGAACAGCTGGGTAACTTACATCGATATATGTTTTACTTGTGCCATCGTCACGAACAGCACCTTCTGCAAAGATTAAATCGCCTAATTTTATTCCTTTTTGAAGCGCTCCACAAGAGCCAATACGTATCATTGTTGTTACACCTATATTATGTAGTTCTTCTATCGCAATGGAAGCACTGCTACCACCAATGCCTGTAGAAATAGCAATAACTTTCATTCCTTTATAAAAACCACTCAATGATCGAAATTCTCGGTTATAAGCTAATTCTTCAACATCATCTAAATATTTTTTAATGTGATCAAGACGAGCTGGGTCACCTGGAAGTATTGCATATTTTGCATTAACTGATTCATCTAATTGAATATGTGCTTGTTTCATTGTGATTCCTCCTTTAAGGATTTTTCTAGATTGTTTTTAATTGTTTCTTTGGTTTTTTTATCAGCGAAAGAAGCTTCTATTGCATAAATATTTGTCTCTATAATATCTTTTCTTGTAAATCCCATTTCATTTATACAGTGATCATATTCATCTTCAAGAGTAGTACCAGCAAGAGTCATATTATCAGTATTGATTGTTACAGGTATTCCTAAATCAAATATTTTTTTAGCAGGATGTTTCTGGTAAGAAGGTTCAGTTAAACATTGAATATTACTTGTAGGGCAAATTTCTAAAGTAATGCGTTTATCTCTAGCAATCTTGC
>JABLTN010011008.1_pt1 | contig 21269 bp, 21 predicted proteins | sample 7160141 | NCBI WGS metagenome assembly JABLTN01 (sample SAMN14651226, study PRJNA627086) | human gut metagenome | isolation source: feces | host: Homo sapiens | reverse complement strand
GTGCCGCTGCCCGCCTCATACAGGGCGTTGTCTTTCGTTTCGCTTTCTTCCAAAGTGCTTCGTCTTTCGTGCTAGTAAGTCGGTTGATCGCTGACGAGAACTCCCGTCACGAGGTATCTTCTCACGATGTGGTTGGAATCGCCGGTGCAGGTGCTCAGCTGCACGATTTTATCGCTTGAAGTGAGCGTTGTTCCCTCGCGCACGTTCTCGACGAGCGAGTCGGGGCTCAGCACCGAGTCGAAGTACTGCTGGACGATGGTCGGGTCGGAGAAGTTGAACGAGTTCAGGATGTGGCGGTTGTCGTACTGGTAGGCGGCGATTACGCGGTAGGTGAGGATGTGCCCGTCGGTGTAGAGGTACATGTCCTCGTGGGAGTCGAAGAAGTCCTTGTTCTCAAAGCGGTGCAACGTGGTGAACATGGTTCCCTGCACCAGGTTGTGCCCGTAGATTACCGTGACGGGGTCGGAGAAGTCAGTCTTGTTTGCCAGCTGCGTGTAGATGGCGCCCTCCTCGGACCATTCGCCGTCCTTGTTGTGTTTCAGGTAGAACGTGTCATCGGTCGGGTGCTGCACCACTGGGTAGTTCACATCGGTGCCGGGGATGTAGATCCAGGCGTAGATGTCGGGGTTCTCCAGGCGAAGCGACGCGAAGTCGATGGGGTTTTCCACCCGCGGGTCCGCGGCATCTTGCGAGGTGGTGGGGGCTTCAGGCTCGGGGGTAGCGGCTGCCTCCTCGGCCGATTTCGCAATCTGGGCGTTCTGCCACACGAGGTACGCCCCGCCGGCGATTGCCGCGCACACTAACACGACGAGCAGCACGACGAGCGCCGTAATCTGCGGGCGTTTCTTGCGGGAACCGTCGCCCGTGCCCGATGCGTCGGCGCTCGGTGTCTTCGCGTGCTTGGGAGCTGTGCCCTCTTCAATCGGTTTCGTCTTGTCGTTTGCCATGAGTTCCTTACAATGATGCTGGTCAGCAAGCTGCCGGCGGCTCTGTTCGTTTGGATTGTCGACAGCGCGGCCCGTGTGGGTTGCACGCGCCACCGCCTGAGCAAACCGCCCGTGCAATCCGTCCTTTCCGCTGGCCGAGTGCCTTTTTCCCGCAGGTCGTTTGAAAGCATGACGGGAAGCCACTGTGGGCCTCCCGTCATGGGCGCTACGTTAAATCCTCGTGTTCTTGTGGCGTGGTGCGCGGCCGTCGGCACGGCGTGGCGCTGCCGGCTTGAAGGCGCCACGCGGGAACTGCTCGTCGGCGCTCGCTCGAGCGGCCCTCTGTGGGCTTGCAGCTGGGGACATGCCAGCGCCCGCATTCGCGTTCGGGCTCACACCAACGCCCACACCCGCGCCCGAACCTTGGCGCCGTGGCCGCTCTCCGGCTTCTCTGCGCTCCGCCTGCTTGGGGTCGATGCCCGCCTTGCGCGCCCATTGACCGATGTCGTCTGCGGCAAGATCGCGCGCGTTGGGGTTCTCCATCAGCTGCTTTTCGCGGTCCTTGCGGGAGACGCGCTTCCCCTCGGAGTTGTAGTAGGCGTAGTAGTAATCGTTGTTCGCCTCTTCGCGCGAGAACGTGATGACCGATCCCAAGATGCGCGCGTTGGCTGCCTTGAGCTGTTGCACGCCGGCGACGACGTCGTCGCGCTTCGCCGCGCGCTCGCGGATGACGTACAGCGTGCCGTCGACCAGGTTCGATATGATGGCAGCGTCAACGAAAAGCCCGATGGGGGGCGAGTCGAATATCACGTAGTCGAACATCTCGCGCAGCGTGTCGACGAGCGCCGAGAAGCGCTTGGTCGAAAGGACGTCAGGAGGGGAGGGGATGTTCGGCTCGGAGTCCATGAAGTACAGGTTGGGACGGTCGGTCGGGTAGATGGCGCTTTTGAGCGGCGCCTGCCCGACGAGCACGGAATACAGGCCGCATTCCGTGTGGATGCCCAGAAGCCCCGCGATGCAGCGGCGGCGCATGTCGGTGTCGACAATGAGCACCTTCTTGCCGGAGCTGGCGATGGCGCAGGCAAGGTTGGTGCTGACTTGGGTCTTGCCCTCGTCCATGCCCGTCGAGGTGACCACGATCGTCTTCACCTTCTCGTCGATAGAGACGAAGCGGATGTTGGCGAACAGCGTCTTCGAGGCGTTGCTCAGAAGCGGATTTTGGAACTGGCTGGGGCGCTTGCGGTTCTTCTTGGCCATGTTACCTCGCCTTCTTCGGCTTGGGCATGCGGCCGAGCACGGGAATCCCGAGCAGCTCTTCGGCGTCGTCGCCCGACTTCACGGTGGTGTCCAGCATGTCCTGCAAGACGATGATCGCGATGGCGACGAACAGCCCTGCGAGCAGGGCAACCGCGGTGTACATGACGCGGTTAGGGCCGGAGGGCTTGTCTGGCACGCTCGCCCGGTCGATGATGTTCACGGCGTCGAGCTTCATCGCATCGATGGCGGCCTTCGAGGTGCGGTCGGCGAGCTCGTTGGCCACGCTCGCGGCGCCTTCGGGGCTTTTGCCCGTGACGGTGAGCGTGATGACGCGGCTCGTGGTGTCGGAGGTTACCCCCACATCGAAGCCCTCGAGGTTGCTCATGCCGAGGGCGCTCGCGGTGGAGCTCATCACGGTCGAGGTCTTCGCGATCTTCGCCAGGTCGTTCGCGAGCTGCTGGGAAGCCGAGGTGTCGGAGCTGGTCACGCGGCCGGTTCCGTCGGTCGTGCTCGTCGTTTGCGTCAGCACGTAGAGCGACACGTTGGCGGTGTAGTTGTTGGTCATGAAGCCCCAGCAGTACGCTGCGGTCGCGCCCGCGAACACCAGGGGGAACACGAGCACCAGGTACCATTTCTTTCGAAGGAGCTCGAGCAGCTCAAGCAGGGTCATTGAAGCGGTTCTCCTCTATTCTTCTTACAACAAAGAAGAGGGCAGCTGCGCCCTCTTCTTTGCAATGTCATGCGCGCAGTACGGTTTCCCAGGTCGGGAACCGCGTGTGCTGTCAGTGCTATTCAGCGAGCTTCTTGCGAAGGACCACGCCCACGCCCACGGCGGCGATGGCGCATGCGGCGGTGGCGACGGCGATGCCGGTCATATCAACGCCGGTCTGCGGGGAGGTGGCGCTTGCGTCGGTGGTGGCGCCGGTGACGGTGGAGGAGTCAACCGCGATGGTCACGAGCGAGAGGCCATCGGTGGAGATGGTCACATTGCCGTTGGAGACGGTCGCCGTCTTCGTCTCGGTGCCGAGGTTCGCGTCGCGGCCCTGGTGCTCGATGAACACGGTGGCGGTGGCGCCGTTGTACTCAGTTCCCACGTTGAAGGTGAGGGTGTAGGGGCCGTAGGTGCTGCCCTCGGGCACGTCGTAAACCTTGAAGGTGCCTACGATCTTCTGGGTGGCGCTGAGCGACACGTTGGAAGCCTGGTCGGAGGTTGCCTCGACGACGAGCTTGCTCGTGGAGTCGTCGGTCTTGCCGGTGACCGTAAGGGATGCGCCCTGGGATGCGGTGCAGGTGTTGGACGTTACCTTCTGCGGGCTGTTCGATGCCCATGCCAGAGTCGGCATCGCCATGGCGAGGGCGAGCGCACAAATCATGGCAGTAAGCTTCTTTTTCATCGTTTCCTCTTTCACTTGAGCGAATGCGTCAATGCTGATGATGTGTTGCATCATAGCACATGGGGACGGGGACGTGCGCCTCCGTCGGGCAAGCAGTGGGCGGGAGCCCCATTTTGCGGCGAACCAACAGCAACTTACCTTATCCTCATCACGATAATATCTTCCCTGTATAATGGCTTCAATGGAGATTGCCTATTCTTAACAAAATTTCGCAATAGGGTGTTTGTTTGAGGACTTACTGTTTATTTTCTACCGAACCCCGACATTTATTTAGGATATAATAAATATTGTAATTAATTTAAGAGGTAGGGCGAAAGCGACCCGATTCAGGTCGAGGTTTTTGTGCGCGGACGAAACGGGAATATGACGAGCGGAACCCTATATGTCGAGCACATGCTGATGGAGATGCTGAAGATTTTTCAAGAGGTAGACAGGCTTGGAGGCACGCGAGTTGGCACGGAGGGAGAGGGACATTTGGTATCGCAGAGCGCTATCGGCATAGCGTTCCGCGCTGCCAAGAGGTCCTTCGACATCGCGGCGTCTGTCGTGGGTATGGTCGTTCTCTCGCCGCTGCTTCTTGCGACTGCGGTAGCGGTGAAGTTCACCAGTCAGGGGCCTGTAATTTTCAAGCAGAAACGCTATGGCAAGGACGAGGTCCCGTTCACGTGCTACAAGTTTCGCACCATGAAAATTGACACGCCTCCGAACATACCGACGCGTGTAATGCGGGAGGACAAGGCCGTCATGACTCCTATAGGTGCCATGCTGAGGAAAGCCTCCATCGACGAGCTGCCGCAGCTCGTGAACATAGTGAAGGGCGACATCCCTTTGCGCATATTAAAAACGCGCCCGGAGTTCTCTGAGAAATCTATGGGTGCGTTCGCGCTTCCCGCCAAATCTAGCACGAACAGAGGAAAGGCGTTTTCGCAGGTCGCGAGCTGTTTTGCAAGCGGCCTGCGGACGTGCCGCATCTCTGTGTTCAATTGTAACCGCATCAGCGGCATGGAAACCCAATTTTTTGCAAAACCCGTTTTCGGTATACCTCCTGTGCATACGGGAGCTCTGTTTCAGAAGTCAAATAGCAGGCTGGCTGAAGCGGCATGGTAATTGGTGGCGATAAAGCAATTGGAGGCGGTAGGCCGGAAATGGAATCAACTATCAGTGCGTTTTCCGCTAATGAGACGGCGCTTGATTCAAGCAGCGCTTGTTATTACGCGGACAAACATCAGGATGCGGCCTCGCCGGAATTTGATTTGACGCAACGAAAGGCTGCAGCACAAGTTGATGCCAAAGGCAAATACGAGCCTTGTTTGAGTGAACATGGAATTCCGAGTGACGTGCTTGCAAAGTTGCTTCCCGGCGACGACATCGTCGAGTTGGTTGAACCCAAAGTCAACGGCGGGCTAGGTTACCGTTTTGTCAAGCGTGCGTTTGATTTCGTGAGCTGCGGATGCGCGTTGATCGTGCTCGCCATCCCCATAGTGGTTATCGCCGCGAAAATCAAGCTTGAGAGCCCCGGGCCTGTCATCTACTCGCAGAGGAGGGTCGGCAAGAACGGCAAGATCTTTAACGTCTACAAATTTAGAAGTATGTATATCGACGCTGAGGCTCGCGGTGCGCAATGGGCCGTCGGGGATGACCCGCGAGTCACTCCGTTTGGTAAGTTCATGCGAGAGAAACGTATCGACGAGATTCCTCAGTTTTGGAACATCGTAAAAGGGGACATGAGCTTAATCGGACCTCGTCCTGAAAGACCGGCGTTTTGCAAAGAGTTCGAGAAGAGGATTCACGGTTGGGATTATAGAACACTTGTACGGCCAGGCCTTTCGGGCCTGGCGCAAGTTACGGGCGGTTACGACCTGCTTCCGAAGGAGAAGGTTGTGCTGGACCTGGAGTACATCGAACAGCGAAACGTTGCGCTCGATCTGAAAATCATACTGAAGACGCTTGGCGTCGTGTCTACGGGCGAGGGGGCGCGATGAGCGAGTTTGTTTTGCCCGGATACACCGTTCTCATGTCTGTGTATAAGAACGACAAGGCCGAGTACCTGGATGCTGCTATTGATTCCATGGTGGGTCAGACCGTTGCGCCTCACGACTACGTTGTTGTGTGCGATGGTCCGTTGACCGCAGAGCTCGATGTCTGCTTGGAAGGTTGGGAAGAGCGCCTGGGTAGTGCTTTGAACGTCGTACGCTTGGTGGAGAACCATGGCTTGGGCTACGCCCTCAACGCGGGGCTCTGCGAGTGCGGGTGCGACGTCGTAGCGCGTATGGACGCAGACGACATCTCGCGCCCCGGTCGCTGTGAGGTCCTGCTTTCGAAGATGGTTTCGGAGCGGCTTGATCTCGTGGGCGGGGCTATCGAGGAGTTCGATCGCGAGCCGGGGGACATGGGAGCGGTGCGCATGCCGCCGCTCTCGAAAAAGGACATAGACACATGGTTGAAGGGAAGGAATCCCTTCAACCATGTGTCCGTCATGTTCGACAGGCGCATGGTTGAGCAAGCGGGCGGCTATGAGCCGTTTCCCTGGATGGAGGACTACTGGCTTTGGGCGCGCATGATAGCTGGGGACTGCCGCTGCGCCAATGTGCCCGATGTATTGGTCGACGTGCGCACCGGAGAAGGTATGTACGCCCGCCGCTCTAACGGGGCCTACCTGAAAAGCCAGGTGTGCTTTTTCTCGGAGCTGCGCAAGCTCGGTCTGGTCGGCCGCGCCGGGCAGGCGAAGGCCGTCGCCGAACGCGCAGTCGCCACGCTGCTGCCGACGGGACTGGTGAAACTGATGTACAACAAGTTGCTGCGCACCAAGGTTGGTGATTGTCGTGGGCGCTAACGTCATGCCGCTTGTGAGTGTGATCATGCCCACGTATCGCCGGGAGGACACGCTGAGGCGCGCTATCAAGAGCGTTTTGGGCCAGACTTACAAAAACCTTGAGCTTATCGTAGTGAACGACAATGGTGACGAAGGGCGGTTTACTCCTATCGTTAGAGACATCGTTGGCTCTTTCTCCAAAATCGATGGTAGAGTGCGCCTGCTGGAACCCTCCGTCCATAAGAACGGGGCTTTCGCCCGAAACAGGGGCGTCGAGGCGTCCTCCGGCGAGCTGCTGGCATTCTTGGACGATGATGACTGGTGGGAGCCGGAGAAGATCGCTCGCCAGGTTGAAGCTTTCGCCTCGCTTTCCGACGAGTGGGGCGTGATCTCCTGTCGCGTGAAACGTTACAGGGGCGATGAGCTCATCAGCATCCTTCCCAAGCATCCCGACGGCCACGTCTACAAAGACATAATGCTCATCGTTTCGGACTTCGCGACTGGAACGCTCATGGTGCGCCGGTCGCTCTTCGAGGAGGTCGGAGGGTTCGACGAGGACCTCGTGCGTCATCAGGACCTTCAGCTGCTCATAGAGCTGACCTACAGGAAGAAGCTGATGCAGCTCGACGAGCCGCTCCACTGCTGCGATGTGAGCGATGGCCAGAACCGGCTTGGGCCCGACGACCTTGTCGAGGCGAAGAGGGCCTTGTTCGAGTCGGTCGCCAATGTGTACGGCGGCCTGAAATCTTCGGAGAAGCGCGCCGTGGCTGCGGCACAGAGGGCCGAGGTCGGGCGCATGAGGGTAAAGAACGGCGAGACGCTAAAGGGCGCCGTCGACATCCTCGGGCTGCTCGTCGCTCCCGAGGTCTTCGTAAAAACCGTCGAGAAGGCGCTGCTAAGGGCTCGCGGCAACCGCGAGGCCCGAAAGGCTGGCGATGTCTCGTGATGGCGAGTGAGACAACCATGGCGACAACACACACAAAGGCGCACGCGCGGCCGAACGAGAGGCTTTCCGTCTTCGAACAGAGGATAGTTGACTGGTTCCCCGCCATGGCGCTATTCATCTTCGTCGCCTACCACGGTCTTCGCGACACCGTCGCCTCTATGGTTGGCATGTACGGCTTGGTCGTGTACGTCCTGACGGGCGCCGCCTGGTTTTTGCTCGCAGTCTATTGGCTGCGGGGCGGGCTGAAGCTCGCCAAGCGCTTCATCCTGCTTCCAGCGGCCGTTTTCGCGGTGTTCGCGTTCTACATGGCCGTGCGGCACATCGACGGCTTCGTATTCGAGGAGTACGCGCTCCCGCAGGCCATAAACCCGATGGGCGGCATGGTCGCGTTCGTCTTTTTTGCCTCGCAGAACGATGCGAGCCGCGCCGACACGGCTCTGAAGCTCGCCACCGTGGTCATGACGGTGTTCCTGCAGTCGTCGCTAGGAAGCGTCATGCAGGCGACGACTGTCGCCGGCTACGACATGGGCTTGGGCTTCGACGCGCTGTTCTTTGCCCTGCTCTCGCTGCACTTCATCGTGGACTGCAAGGGCGCGAGGAATCTGCCGATGACGGCGGTTTGGACGGTGTGCGCCGTGTCCAACGTGACGTTGATCCTTTCGTACGGTTCCCGCGGCCCTCTGCTCGGCCTCATTGCGTTCGTGGCACTGAGGTTCCTCGTGTACGTCTTCGGGTCGAAGGGCTCGATTTTGAGGAAGTTCTTCGTGTCGGCGCTCGTCGTCGGCGTCGCTGCGATCCTGGCATTCTTCCTCAACGACCTTTTCACTGCACTCAACCATCAGCTCAATTCGATGGGGATAACCTCAAGGACCTTGGAAAAGTTCCTGTATGCCGACATCGCAAGCGACAGCGGACGCTCGGCGATTTGGGGCGCTCTCATCCCGCAGATCACGGCTCTCGGGAACGGGCCCTTCTCGGACCAGGCGTTCCTCGGACAGGGGAACTACTGCCACAATTTCGTACTCGAGGTCTTCTATGACTTCGGGGTACCCCTGGGCCTCGTGCTGCTCGGAGTGCTCGTGTACTTCCTGGTCAAGGCTTTCCGCAGCTGCGGCACATCGCCGTGGTTCCCGCTCTTCCTGACTTTGTTCGCGTTCTGCATCGGGCGCCTGGCGCTTTCCGGCACGTTTTGGACCGAGACATACTTCTGGGGTCTTCTTGCTGTGATGGGGCTTTGCGCCGCCGACCTCAAGAGGGCTTCGGGAGCCAAGGGGCTGGGGGAGGCGGAGTCCTGATGACGTCGAGACGCTACAACGCGGTGCGCAACATCGTCTGGGCGGTCATCAACAAAGCGATGGTCATCATCATGCCGTTCGCCGCGCGCACGGCTATGATCTACTACCTCGGCGTTGAGTACACTGGCCTGGGGAGCCTCTTCACCTCGGTGCTCACCGTGCTCTCGCTCGCGGAGCTCGGCTTCAGCAGCGCGATGGTGTTCAGCATGTACGAGCCAATCAACAAGGGCGACGAGGAGAAGGTCTGCGCCCTTCTGAACTTCTACCGCCTGGTCTACTCGGTCATCGGCCTGGCCGTGCTCGTCGTGGGACTCGCGCTCATGCCCTTCCTGCCCTCGCTCATTAGCGGCAGCGTGCCGGGCGGGATCGACATCTATGTGCTGTACGGCATCTACCTAGCCAACACGGTGGCGGGGTACTTCCTCTTCGCGCACAAGGTCTCCCTGCTGACCGCGTACCAGCGCGGTGACGTGGTGAGCAAGGTGGGCCTTGCAACGAACGTGGGGATGTACTCCCTCCAGATCGCCGCGCTCGTGCTCACGCAGAACTTCTATGTCTACGCGGCGCTGCTGCCCCTTTCCACGATCGCCAACAACGTCGCCTGCAATGTGCTTTCGAAGAGGCTCTTCCCGAGCATCTCCTGCAGGGGGAGGCTTGGCCGAGAGAGTATCCGTGACATAGCCAAGCGCGTCTCGGGTGTGTTCCTATACAAGCTCAGCTCGACTACTAGGACGTCGTTCGACAGCATCGTCATCTCTGCTTTCCTCGGCTTGGCCGTGCTTACCCAATACCAGAACTACTACATGGTCGTCAGCTCTGTGTCGGGCATGCTTGCTGTCGTGATAAACGCCATCACAGCCAGCGTCGGCGACGGCATCGTGTCGAAGTCGCGCGAGGAGAATTACGACGATTTCAAGGTGTTCGTTTTCCTTTACATGAGCGCGGCGGCGGTCTGCGCGGCATGCCTCGCGTGCCTGATCCAGCCTTTCATGCGGGTATGGGTGGGCGAGGATCTTGCGGTGGCGGACGGCCTGTCCATGCTCTTCGTCCTGTACTTCTACGTTCAGACGATGGGTGACATCGTCTACCTGTACAGGACGGCGGCCGGGCTTTGGTGGCAGGATCGCGTCCGGCCTGTTGTCGAGTCGGTCGCCAACATCGCGCTGAACCTGCTCTTCGTGCAGGTTTGGGGGTTCGCCGGAGTACTGCTTGCGACTGTTGTGACGCTTGTCGTCATCAACTTCGGGTGGGGTGCACGCATCCTGTTCAAGCATTACTTCAGGCGCGGCATGGGCGGCTACCTGGTCCTGCAGGCGCGACAGTTCGCCGCCGCGCTTGCGGCCTGCGCCGTCGCGTATCTGGCATGCGGCTTCATTGACGTGCCCGGTATCCCCGGATTGTTCTTGAAGCTCGCGTGCGCCCTCCTGTGCTCCACGGCCGTACTGTGGGTCATTTCGTTTAGGACCGAGCTCTTTAAGCAGAGCACTGCCTTCGCGGGGGGGACCTTGCGGCTTCTGTCCAAAAAAGTATCTCGATAAAGGAGTCAACTATGGAGTTCATCAACCTCAAGAAACAGTACGAGCTGATCCGTCCCACGCTCACGGTGAAGCTCGATGAAATTATGACGCAGGCCCACTTCATTGGCGGCCCTGAAGTGGGGGAGTTTGAGGGTAGGCTTGCCGGGTATGTTGGCCGCAAGTACTGCCACGGTTGCGGCAACGGTACCGAGGCCCTACAGCTCGCTTACATGGCCTATGGAATCGGGGAAGGCGATGCCGTGTTCTGCCCCGCCATGACCTTCATCGCGTCCGTCGAGCCGGCCGCTATGCTCGGTGCCACGCCCGTGTTCTGTGACATCGAGCCCGACACCTACAATCTGTCGCCCGAGTCACTGCGCGAACAGATCGAGCGCGTAGAGCGCGAGGGCGCGTTGAGGCCCCGCGCGGTTGTCGCTGTGGACTTCCTGGGCAACCCCGCTCGCTTCGACGAGATTTCCGAGATCTGCCGCGAACACGGGCTGCTGCTCATCGAGGACGCCGCGCAGGGCACCGGCGCCTCCTACAAGGGCAGGCGATGCGGCTCGTTCGGCGACATCGCGTGCACGAGCTTCTTCCCCTCTAAGCCTCTGGGTTGCTATGGCGATGGCGGCGCCGTGTTCGCCGACAGCGATGAAGTCTCGGAGCTGATCTCTTCCCTGAAGGTCCACGGCAAGGGCTCGAGCAAGTACGACAACGTGCGTATTGGCATGAACTCCCGCCTGGACACCGTGCAGGCCGCTGTGTTGCTCGCCAAGATGGACCTGCTCGATGACGAGATGGAGAAGCGCCAGCAGGTCGCCGCGCGCTACTGGGACGCGTTCGAGGGCAAGATTCAGACCCCCAAGATCACTGAGGAGTCGGTGAGCTCGTTCGCGCAGTTCGTGCTCATCGCCGAGTCCCAGGAGCAGCGCGACGCCGTCGTGGCCGCCATGAAGGCTGCCGGCGTGCCCTCGCTCATCTACTACCCGAAGCCCCTGCACGAGATGAAGGCGTTCGGCGAGTCGATGGGGCGGTTCTCCAACGCTGAGCGCTACGCGCGGTGCAACTTTGGCATCCCGTTTTCGCCCTATATCACCGAGGAGGAGCAGGACCAGGTGGTCTCCGCCGTCCTCTCAGCCCTTTAGAACCCGTCTGGCGGAAGGAGACCCTATGAAATACGCCCTTATCGGCTGCGGCAGAATCGCGGTCAACCACATCAAGGCGGTGTCGAACAACGGCCTAGAGCTCGTCGCCGTCTGCGATATCGACCCGGCCAAGTTCGACATTATGTTCGAGAAAGCCAACTGCGGGGAGTTCTCCGGGGCCGAGCGGTGCGCGGACTACGTGGCCATGCTCGACGCTCACCCCGAGATCGAGCTCGTTGGCATCGCCACCGAGAGCGGCAAGCACGCCGAGATCGCGCTGGAGTGCATTTCGCGAGGAATCAACGTCATCATCGAGAAGCCAATGGCTATGTCCATGGAGGATGCCGACAAGATCATCGCCATGGCAGAGGAGAAGGGCGTCAAGGTGGCTGCCTGCCACCAGAATCGCTTCAATCTGGCCATCCAGAAGCTGAGGGGGGCCGTCGAGCAGGGGCGCTTCGGGAAGCTGTCGCACGGGTCCATCAACGTGCGCTGGAACCGCGGGAGGTCCTACTACGAGCAGGCGCCCTGGCGCGGCACCTGGGAGCAGGACGGCGGCACGCTCATGAACCAGTGCATCCACGGCATCGACCTGCTCAGGTGGATGCTGGGAGACGAGGTTGAGGAGATCTACGGCGCGACGCGCCAGCGCTTCCATGACTATCTGGAGGCCGAGGACGTGGGCGTTGCCGTGCTGAAATTCAAAAACGGCGCCGTCGGCACCGTCGAAGGCACGTCGAACGTATACCCGAAGAACTTGGAGGAGACGCTCTACGTCTTCGGCGAGAGTGGCACCGTGAAGGTCGGCGGAACCTCTGCCAACAACATCGACGTTTGGGAATTCGCCGACGAGACCGAGGCCGACGCCGAGGCAAAGGGGCTGCAGGAAGTCACAAGCAACGTCTACGGCAACGGGCATACCGCCCTCTATGCCGATATGGTCGACGCTATCGATAACGACCGTGCGCCTTACGTGGACGCCGTGGCTGGCAGGAACGCCCTGGAGATCGTGCTTGCTATCTACAAGAGCCAGAAGACCGGCGAGCCGGTGAAACTGCCGCTGCGCGGTTTTGCGTCGACCGATATGGCCGGCGAGTTCGACGACAAGTAAGGAACAGAGTTGCCTTTCATCAAGCACATCAAGACCATGATGCGGGTGGGTCTGGGTCCTTCAGCTAAATGGGCGCGCGACCGCGTTGTCGCGCACTTCGTGCCGGCCATCCACGCGAGGCGTTGGGCCAGGTGTGCCGCAGACCCCAGCTACAGCGGTCTTGTTGACGAGCCGCGCGAGGTGCCGTTGGTGTTCTCGTTGACCACCTTTCCTGCCAGGACGGCAACCGTGCACGTGGCGATTGAGTCACTGCTTATGCAGGACTGCAAGCCCGACGCGCTAGTGTTGTGGCTGGCGCGGGAGCAGTACCCGGACGGCGAGGCCGATCTGCCGGAGAGCCTGATCGGATTGAAGAGGTGCGGTCTCGACATACGCTGGTGCAGTGACATGCGCTCGTATAAAAAGCTCATACCGACACTTCGCGAGTTCCCGGGGGCCGCAGTGATAACGGCGGACGACGACATCTACTACGGCCCGCATTGGGCCGGGAAGCTCTACCGTGCCTACCTGGAGAATCCTGGGGCGGTGCATTGCCACCGGGTGACGAAGTTCTACAAGGACGGGGGTCAGTGGCGAACTTCTCCTGGCGGATACGACGTGTACCCGTTCGCGACTTATCTCCATAAGCTGACGGGGGGTAGTGGCGCGATCTATCCGCCCGCGCCACTACCCCCCGAGACGGTGGACGAATCGCTGTTCATGGAGATCGCCCCAACAAACGACGACATCTGGTTTTGGTTGATGGCGGTGCGTGCGGGCCTGCCCTGCAACGTGGTGCGGGGCAGCGAGCCCGCGCTCTTCTATGTGGAGGGCTCGCAGGAGCAGGCGCTTACCAAGGTGAATGACCAGGGTGAAAGGCTGTTCTGGAAGCAGCTTGGTGCAGTACTGGAGAAGTTTCCCGATGCGGCGAGGCTGCTCGACGATGAATGGAGCAGGGTCCGGGCTATGTACGGCGCGGGTTCCCTTGAGGAGGAATAGACCGTGACAATCAGCTCTAAGCTTAAGCGTCTGGCGGCAAGTGTCGACACGTATGGGTTCGCCTATATTATCGAGCGCGCAAGGGCGCCGCACGACCAGATCGGGAACCTTCCCTGCATGAGGAAGAGGCAGGAGCTCTACGCCGGCATGTCGGTGGCGGAGCGCGCTGCCGAGCTCGAGAGGCTCTTCATGTGCGGCACGGGAAGGAGGCTCGACCTCTCAAATCCTAAGACCTTCAACGAGAAGATGCAGTGGCTCAAGCTCTACGGGGAATCAGACCTCAGGACACGCCTCATAGACAAGGTGTTCGCCCGCGAATGGGTTGCCGAGAAGGTCGGCGAGAAGTACGTCGTGCCAATGCTCGGCGTTTGGGATTCCTTCGATGAAATTGACTTCGAGACGCTGCCCGACCGGTTCGCTCTCAAGTGTAATCACGGCGCGGGGTACAACATCATTGTCCACGACAAGTCAAACTTCGACCTTGCCGACGCGAAAGTCAAGGTCGATGGATGGATGGGCGAGAACTACGCCTACGGCCATATGATGGAGCTGCAGTACGAGCGCATTGAGCCCAAGATCTTTGCCGAGGAGTACATGGAGAACGCCGGCGGCGACATCTACGACTACAAAATCTATTGCTACGACGGCGAGCCTCTCTATACCCAGTTCCTCTGCGACAGGGCGACTGGCCTGCGCATGGCGTATTTCGACAACGACTGGAATAAACAGGCGTTTCGATATTCTCAGCACGCTCTCATTGCTGAGAATATCGAGCGTCCTGAGAATTTCGATGAGATGCTCGACGTAGCGAGGGCGCTCTCGCAGGGTTGGCCCTTCGTGCGCGTCGACCTGTACCGCCTTGATGACGGGACAATCAAGTTTGGGGAGATGACCTTCATCCCCGCCGGCGGCATGATCGATTGGGCGCCTGTGAGCGCCGACCTGATGCTCGGCGAGCCTATTGAATTGCCGTTCGGGAAGGCTGGGAGGTAGCCCATGCGCGTGCTGATTATCGCCCCCTACTTCGCCCCCAACCCCGAGGTAGCCGCCGTACGCATGGTGAGCTTGTCATCGCAGCTCGTGTCCGACGGCCATGCCGTGACAGTCCTGTGCCTCTCGCGTGAGGGCCTTTTGCGCGAGAACAAGCCAGAGGAGCTGACCGCGAGCGTACCCGACGGCGTGCGGACTATCCGTTTCGACCTGGACTACTCGACTGCGCCGCTGGTGGCCGACTACCTGAACGGCAAGCGGTTCGCTCGAGCCCTTTCGGGCCTGGTGGACCCTGCGGACTACGACGTCGTGCTCAACACCTGCGGGCCGTACTACCCGCTGGAGGCCGCGCCGATCATCGGGCGCTGGGGAATCCCCTATGTGCTGGACTTCCGCGACCTGGGCGCCATCAACTACCGGCCCGCGATTGTATCGGGCTCTGGGGCCGGCGCGGCCAAGGCCGCGCTCAAGCGGCTCTATGGCAAGCTCATAAAGCGCCGCGAGCGCAGGGCGGTGGGTCTGGCCGACTGCGTCATCTGTATCAGCGGTATCGACCTCGAGGCGATGGAGCGGGCCTACGGCCTGGGCGCGAAGGCGAGCGTCGCTACCAACGGCTTCGACGAAGCCAGGCTCGGTTCTATATGCCCAAGCGGCGAGAAGCCCTTTGGGCTCACCGCCGCCGTGTTCGGCAAGTTTATGTACTACGACAAGGACAAGGCCGCCGCTATTTTGGAGGCGCTTTGCGAGGTGCGGGCGGGTGGCGTTGACGCGGGGCTCGCCCACATCGGCAAGAAGTACGACTGGATCGACGGGGTCATGGAGTCCAGGGGCATCGATTCGGCTTGCTACGCGAACCTTGGGCTGATGGAGTACCAGGCAGGCATGGCGCGCCTGGGGGACGCCGATTTCTTCGTGGTGGAAGACACCTCGCCTGATGACGTGGGTACCAAGATCTACGACTACATCTTCTGGAACAAGCCGGTTGTCGCGGTGGTGCCGCCCGAGGGGCCGCTCGCCAAGCTGCTCTCGGGCTTTGCCAACGGTTTTGTGTGTACGACGAGCGACGAGGTTCGCGCTGCGGTGGAGAGGATTGTAGCGGAGCGCTTGGACTGCCTTGACCCGAACCTTGACCGCGACCGGTTCTCGCGTAGGCACCAGAACAAGCTCATAGAGGGCATCTTGGAAGACGCAGTGAAGGAGGCACGCCAGCGATGATACGCACGAAGGAAGACCTGCGCCGCTACATGGAAGCTGACAAGAGGATGCTCGAACGGGGGGGGGTTCGTCCCGGTCCTGTGGATTACGTCTGGAAGTTCGAGCGGCTGCTGCGCCGGTCGGAGTACTGGCACAACCGGCCCAAGACGCCCCTCACCGTGTTTTGGGGCAAGTTTCTCTCGCTACGGCTGGCGCGCATGGAAGCTCGGCTCGGGTTCTCGATCCCGCTCAACGTCTTCGACAGCGGGCTCAGCATCGCGCATGTTGGCCCTATCGTTGTCAGCCCCTATGCGCGCATTGGCAGGAACTGCAGAATCCACGTGGGCGTGAACATAGGTACGCGGGCTGGCGTGCCCGATGAGGCTCCGACCATCGGCGACGACGTCTACATTGGGCCGGGTGCGAAGCTGTTCGGGCGCATTGAGGTGTCCGACCGCATCGCCGTGGGGGCGAACGCCGTGGTGAACAAGAGTTTCGGCGAGCCGGGTATCTCTATCGGTGGAGTGCCAGCCAAGAAGATCAGTGACAAGGGAAACCCCGACTACAAGGGAGGCAAGCCTGAATGATAAAGGAGCTAGCCAAGAGGATCCTCTATCCGCATGCTCACTCGTCTGAGGCGTTCGCGGACTATCTTAGGCGCAGGGGCGTCGAGGTCGGCGAGGGGTGCTACTTCTTCGACGCGCAGACCATCAACGTCGACCTGCAGCGGCCGCACATGCTTCGGTTTGGGAAGTACGTGAAGGTAACTGGGTATGTGCACATTCTCTGCCATGACTACAGTCGCTCGGTCGTATTGCAGTCGGGGGGAAGTCACTTCGGTGAGGCTCGCGAGACCGTTATTGGGGACAACGTTTTCATTGGGACGCATTCTATTGTGCTGATGGGGTCCCACATCGGCGCCGACTCGATTATAGGCGCCGGGGCGGTCGTCTCGGGAACGTGGCCCGAGGGCTCGGTTATCGCGGGCAACCCGGCGCGGCTGGTGTGCACGCTGGATGAGTTTGCGGAGAAGCGCGAGAGGCGCGAGCTCGCAGGCGCCGTGGAGTTCGCGACGACTTTCAGGGAACGTAACGGTGTATGGCCGAGCTTGGAGCAGATGACAAACGCCTTCGCGTGGCTGTATCTGCCGCATACCGAAGAGGCGCTGCACGAGCATGAGGGGCTTTTCCGCCTCAACGGAGTTGACCCCGAGGTTTTGAAGAGAGCATTTCTTGCTTCGAAGCCGAGGTTTAACAGTTATCAGGAATTTTTAGATTATTGCGCCCGGGGCGGGCGTGAAAACTAGGAGAAGATCGAATGAAGATTGCAGTCGCCGGTACCGGCTATGTGGGCCTTTCGCTCGCCGTCCTTTTGTCTCAGCACAATGAGGTGCACGCGTTGGACATCGTCCCTGAGAAGGTAGAGAAGATCAACGCCTTCCAGTCGCCCATCCAGGACGACGAAATCGAGCGTTTCTTGGCCGAGGCGCAGGAGCGGAAGCGCGAGCTCGACCTGCACGCCACCGTTGATGTGGCGGAAGCGTATACCGGCGCGGACTACGCCATCGTGGCTACACCGACGAATTACGACTCCGATCGCAACTTCTTCGACACGAGCTCGGTGGAGGCGGCGATCGCAGCTATCCGCTCGGTGAACCCAACGGCATGGATTGTCGTAAAGTCGACTATCCCCGTGGGTTACACTGCAAGTCTGTGTGAGAAGTTGGGCGATAGCCGCATTATTTTCAGCCCCGAGTTCTTGCGCGAGAGCAAGGCCCTCTACGACAATCTGCACCCCAGCCGCATCGTGGTGGGTGCTCCTAAGGACAACGCCGATGCTGTGAAGGCAGCGGAGACGTTTGCGGAGCTGCTAGCTCAGGGCGCTGATCCCGCTGAACTCGAACGCGTGAATGTTGATGGCACCATCGGCATTCCCAGGCTGGTGCTGGGCACCACCGAGGCTGAGGCTGTGAAACTGTTCGCCAATACCTACCTTGCGCTTCGCGTGGCTTACTTCAACGAGCTGGACACCTACTGCGAGATGCGCGGGCTGAACACCTATGATGTGATAGAAGGCGTGTGTCTTGAGCCTCGCATCGGGACTCACTACAACAATCCCAGCTTTGGCTACGGCGGGTACTGTCTGCCGAAGGACACTAAGCAGCTGTTGGCCAACTACAAGGATGTGCCGCAAAATCTCATCGAAGCCATCGTAGAGGCGAATCGCACCCGTAAGGATCACGTGGCTGACGAGGTACTCTCGCGGGTGGCCGATTTGGTCTACTCCGGTACGCCGGCACCTATCGTCGGCGTGTATCGCCTGACCATGAAGTCCAATTCCGACAACTTCCGCGCAAGCTCTATTCAGGGCGTGATGAAGCGCATCAAGGCAAAGGGCGTGCCGGTAATCGTCTATGAGCCGACTTTGAACGCCCCGGAGTTCTTCGGCAGTGAGGTCACTCACGATTTGGCCAAGTTCAAGGCCGAGTGCGACGTAATCGTGGCCAACCGCTGGAGCGATGATTTGTTCGACGTAGTGGACAAGGTTTATACGCGAGATCTGTTCAAGAGAGATTAACCTAGCGGATGATTGGGATCGGCGCATGGACCTAGGTGTTATCGTTCAAATCGTTGCCTGCGCGCTTGCAACTTTGTGCAGCATCGGCGCGATGGGGATTGCCATCTGGACCGTCCATGAGAGCCGGCGGCCACAGCCTGTCGCCTTCCTTGAGCACGTTCGTGATAAGTCGTGCATCCTGTTTGTCATCGAAAACTTCGGTACCGGGGTTGCCTCGAACATTGAGATTAGCGGGTTCGATTACGCTTTGGTGGGCGAGGGCGAGAAGAAGAACGTAGAGCGCAGCTTCGTCGAAACCGGTATCCCCATGCTGGTCCCCAGCGCCAGAAGGGACACCCTTCTGCTGAGTGGGGCAAACGATACGAAGAAGCGGCTCGACGCCTCTTGCTCTGTGACGCTGCGCTATAGCGAGCGCGGGCTGCTAGGCAGGCCCAAGCATCGCGAAGAGGAGTTCTTGCTGGACATGGGGTCGTTTGCAGGGAGCCTGTACACGATGAGCGATTTTCACAATATGGTCGTGGCGACGGAGAGCATGGCCGAGTCGCTGAAGAGGATAAGCAAGTGAAAGAGCGAGGCGAACACCTTGAGTGTGTCTTTTAACCTCGTGCTATCTCGGGCGTGCTTGTTGGTTCAGGGCTCATAAGCCCCAGATGCGACCGAGAGACCGAGGTTGCGCAGCTGACCGAATCTGGCCCGTTGTGCTTCTGCCGTTTTCCCCGCAACTCAAACCGAGTTGCGGGGTTTCTTGTTCTTTGGGCGGATTATTCGCCGACGGTTAACGTTCGCTAACTACCGGGGGGCGACAATCGGCAAAAGGCCTTCTTTCGTCGTGGCCGCCGCTCGCCCTTAGGGCACGTCCAAAATATTCCGTTTTCCGCCTCTGGGCAGGAGCGCAATCCCGCGCTCCCCGACCCAGGGGAGGAAACATGCCCTCAACCAGAGGCTGCCGCAGCAGCTACGACTGCATCGTCAAGATCAAGGGCGTCACCACGCGCCCGATACTGTTCAGCCAGCTCATGCGGAGCGACGGAGAGGGGGCGATGAACCCCGAGGAGCTGTTCGCAGACGACCGCAGCCCCGCCTCCGAGCAGGAGCGCGTCCACGAGGATGAGCTGCACTCGCTCATGCGCAGCATATTGGACTGGGCGATATCGTTTTTGAGCGAGTCCAGCCAGGGCACCATACGCGCAATCTACTTCGAGGGCAAGACCGTCAAGCAGCATAGCGAGGAGGAGTACGTCACCGTCTACGCGATCTACAAGCGCCTTGCGCGCTCGTATCCCGTCATCAAAGAGATTGTCCTTGAGGAGCTGGAGGGGCTCGACGATGAGACGCGCGTCGAGCTCGAGGCCATGTTTGGGATCGGCGGCCGCGATGGGAAGTGAGCAGGTGGAAGCCGCGCAGGGCGGGATGACCCCTCGCGGCGGCGACGAGCCGTTCGCTGGCAGCGGGTTGAACGAAGCCGCGGCTGCCGGCGTGCCGCCGCGCGAGCTTCAGCAGGGTGCTTCTGCGACTGCCTGCGATGAGCCTTGCACCCGACGCGGATCGATCGGCGTGCGCGTGTCCTACGCCGGCGAGTGCGGCATCGAGGAGGCCGTATCGCGCTACCTGGCTGCGCGCGAGAATGTGCGCGACGTCATAGGCGATGAACCCATCTGACGCGATTCGGCCGGCATCGGCCAATACTCCATCAACCTGAGACTTCCGCCTTCGTCGGCGCCGGGCCGCCGAAGGCGTGGTACGATTGCGCCAGACGCATACAAGAGCCCTCGGCGTCGGTTGTTTTCTTGGCGGGAAGCGCAGCGCATCCCGAGGGCATCCCCAGAGCCTCCTGGCGCACGTACAAGCACGTGCAAAAGGAGGCCTTTTCATGCCCAAAACCAAAACGCCAAAACCAGCGGCCAGGGTCTATCGCGCCGCCAGCTATGCCAGGCTCTCCGTCGATGACGAGAGCTACGGCACCAGCGGTTCGGTGCTCAACCAGCATGCCATGATCCGCGACTTCGCCGACGCAAACGGCGGTCTGAGCATCGTCGCCGAGTACTCCGACGACGGCTTCTCGGGCTCCACCTTCGAGAACCGCCCCGGATGGGGCAGCCTGCTCGCCGACGTGGAGGCCGGCAAGATCGACTGCATCGTGGTCAAGGACCTGAGCCGCCTCGGCCGCAACTACCTGGACGTGTCGCGCTACCTGGACCAGGTGTTCCCGGCGCTCGGCGTGCGCGTAGTGGCCATCACCGACGGCTACGACTCCGTAGCCGAGAAGACCCCTGCCGAGGCGCTGATGCTGCCGGTGAAGAACCTCTTCAACGACATGTACTGCCGCGACGCCTCCGCCAAGACCAAGGCGTCGCTTTCCGCCAAGCGTCGCCGCGGCGAGTTCGTTGGCGCCTTCGCCCCCTACGGCTACGCCAAGGGGTCGGGCCCCGATCGCGGCAGGCTCGTGATCGACCCGGAACCCGCCGGCGTTGTGCGCGGCATCTTCGACGCGCGCATCGGCGGCATGAGCGCCGCCGGCATAGCCGCCATGCTCAACGAGAATCTCGTGCCGAGCCCCTACGAGTACTTCGCGGCGAAGGGCGCGGCGCGCAGCGCGAACTTCTGCAAGGGGGAGAGGACCGCCTGGGACGCGCGCACGGTGCTGCGCATCCTGTCGAACGAGACCTATGCGGGCACGCTCGTGCAGGGCAAGACCTGCAAGCCCGATTTCCGGCGCAAGGCGGTGCTCCCCGTCGACGAGTCCGAGTGGGACCGCTCGCCCAGCGCGCACGAGGCGATAGTGGACCCGGCCACCTTCGGCCTGGTGCGCAAGCTGGCGCGGCGCGACATGCGCCTGTCGCCCGGCGCCAAGCGGTCGCTGCCGCTGTCGGGGTTCCTTTTCTGCGCGGATTGCGGCGCGACGATGGCGCGGCATGCGAGCCGCTGCTCCGGCGGCAAACGCTTCTACTATTCCTGTGAGACGCATAGGAAGAACCGTGCCGAGTGCGGCATGCACAAGGTGTGGGAGGACGAGCTTTCGGCGGCGGTGATGCGGGCAGTGCACGGGCACGCCCTCGTGGCGGTCGACGGCGACGGCGCCGTGAGGGGCGCCGCGGCGTACCGCCACGACAGGCGCGCCGAGCTCGCC
>JABLTN010124570.1_pt1 | contig 21272 bp, 18 predicted proteins | sample 7160141 | NCBI WGS metagenome assembly JABLTN01 (sample SAMN14651226, study PRJNA627086) | human gut metagenome | isolation source: feces | host: Homo sapiens | reverse complement strand
TCCCGAACACAGAAGTTAAGCACGCCAGGGGCGAAAATAGCTGTTTCAGTGAATCTAGCTCGTTGCCGGTTCTTTTTTTATTTTCTGTGGTATTATATTTTTTGGAAATGAGAGGTAAATGTATGCAAACACTTTATACAAATAACCTGGAAGAGACTCATGCATTAGGAAAAAAGATTGGCAGTTTAGTGAAAGAAAACATGGTTATTCTATTAAATGGTGATTTAGGAGCTGGTAAAACATCTCTGACTCAAGGAATAGCTAAAGGATTAGGTATTACAAGAAATGTTACCAGTCCAACTTTTAATATTTTAAAAATATATTATGGTCGAATGGCTTTATATCATATTGATGCATATCGATTAGAAGGTTTACATCAAGAACTTGGATTTGATGAGTTTTTACAGGATGATGGATTAACTGTAATTGAATGGAGCGAATTTGTTCCAGAACTTATTCCAGATCATTATCTATCAATATCTATTTCTTTATGTGAAGGCGATAAAAGACAATTTGTTTTTGAAGCTAATGGTAAAGAATATGAATCACTTTTGGAGGAAATCGTATGTTAACTCTTTGTATGGATACTAGTCACGTATTACTTGTTGTTGCTTTAATTGAAGATGATAAAGTGATTGCTAAAACACAAGAATATTGTTGGAAAAAACAATCTGAAGAAATTTTTCCTGCACTAGATAAACTGATGAATGAAGCAAATAAAAAAGTTGAAGATATTGACTCAATAGTTATAACGGAAGGTCCTGGTAGCTATACTGGGGTACGAATTGCAATGACTATTGCAAAAGTCTTTGCAGCAACGAAAAAGATTGATTTATATACTATTTCAACTTTACAGTTATATGCTGGTAATCTAAGCAATACATTAGTTTTATTAGATGCTAGAGGAAATAGAGTGTATAGTGCTGCATTTGATAATAAAGAGATCACATTACCTTTAGCTATTCGTTCAGTTGATGAAGCTAAAGAATTAAGTGAAAATTATGAAGTTATTGGAGATGGTCATTTAGTTAATCGTGAGGATAATTATCCTGATGTTGCTAATAACTTCTTATTATTAAAAGATCAATGGAAGAAAGCTGATAATGTTCATCTTGTTACACCTGAATATTTAAAAGCAAATGAAGCATATTTAGTAAAATGAAAATTAGAAGAATGATGGATGAGGATTTAGATGTAATTGATGAATTGGAAAATGAAATTTTTACATCCCCTTGGCCTCGTAGTGAATATTTATACGAAATACATGAAAACCCTTATGGTAATCCATATGTTCTAATTGAAGATGATGAAATTGTTGCATATTTTGATTATTGGATTATTTTTGATCGAGCTGAAATTGCGACAATTGGTGTAAAAAAAGAATATAGGCATTTAGGATATGGCCAAAAAATGATGAATTATATTGTTGAACAGGCTGAATTAAATGGATGTGAAAATGTAACACTGGAAGTAAGGGTTTCAAATAATAAAGCGATAAAATTATATGAAAAAAATGGTTTTATCAATATCAATACACGTAAAAACTATTATGATGATAACCATGAAGACGCATATTTAATGGTGAAACCTTTAGGAGGTAATTTATGACACTTATATTAGCAATTGAATCTAGTTGTGATGAAACAGCATGTGCCGTCGTTAAAGATGGTAAAGAAATATTATCAAACATTGTATCAAGTCAAATTAATGTACATACACTATATGGTGGTGTAGTGCCAGAAGTAGCTAGTAGAATTCACGTTGAAAATATTTCTACAGTTATAACTGAAGCTTTAGAAAAAGCTACTGTGACAATGGATGATATTGATGCGATTGCCTATACCAAAGGACCTGGATTAATTGGTTCATTACATGTTGGAGTGCAAGCAGCAAAAACTTTAGCATGGGTTTATCATAAACCACTATTACCTATCAACCATATGACAGGTCATATTTATGCAAATGCTTTTGTTTCTGAACTACAATTCCCATTAATGGCTCTTGTTGTGTCTGGTGGTCATACGGAACTTGTATGGATGAAGAATGACTGGAATTTTGAAGTGATTGGTACAACACAAGATGATGCAATTGGTGAAGCATATGATAAAGTTGCACGTGTTTTAGGACTAGGTTATCCTGGTGGACCAGTTGTAGATAAACTAGCTAAAAATGGTAAACCACATTACTCTTTACCTACACCTAAGACAAGTGATCCGTATAATTTCTCTTTTAGTGGTTTAAAAACAGCTGTTCTTCAATTAAAAGAAAGAGAAGAAAGAAAAGGAAATGTAGTTTCTCCTGAAGATTTAGTTTATGCATTCCAGGAAACTGCTTTAACAACAATGGTATCTAAAACAATTGCAGCAGTAAAAGAATATAAGCCAAAGATGATTGTTTTAGCAGGTGGTGTTGCGGCTAACAGCAGATTAAGAGAAATGATGAAAGAAGAAATGAGCAAAGTAGAAGGTACTGAATTACTTATACCTCCTATGTGGTGCTGTACAGATAACGCTGCGATGATTGGTGCAAGTGGACAAATTGCTTATAACCATAAGTGTTTTGGAGATTTGGATGCGGCAGCTGATCCGAATATGTTAATGCCTGGTGAAAAATAATAATTATTTCACAATAGAAAAAAGTATGCTAATATATTGACATGTGTGGTGATTAATTATGGAAAATAAAAAAATAGTACCTAAAGCAACATTGCAAAGATATCCTGTTTATTTGAAAGCTTTACGTAAGTTACAAGCTCAGGGTGTTGAAAGAGTTATGTCAAGAGAACTCGCTAACTTTGTTTCAATTGAATCAACAACTATTCGTCGTGACTTTAGTTTTTTAGGAAACTTGGGAAAACAAGGATATGGTTATAATGTTGAAGATTTGATTCGTATTTTCAGTGAGCAACTTGGTATGAATTTCGATGAAAAAATCATTTTGGTAGGATGTGGTAACCTTGGAAAAGCATTACTAAACTATAATCATTGGAATCATGTAGTTGGTGAAATCGTATGTGCTTTTGACATTAATCCAGAAAATGTTGTTGGATCAAGTGTACCGGTTTATGCACTGAAAGACTTGTCAAAACATATGCCAGAAGGATGTCGTATCGCTATATTATGCATATCTGGAAAAGAACAAGAAACAGTTGATTATTTAATCGAAAATGGTATTAAAGGATTTGTTAGCTTTACCAGCGAACACTTCTCTGTACCAGAAGGTATATATGTAAAATCAGTTGATGTTGTATCTAGCATTCAAGAACTGGTTTTTGAAGCAAATTCTATGGAAAGGTAATTTATAAGGATTTTATTTATGTTAACGGAAACAACGGTACGTGAATTATATGAATTAACATTTGGTGCTGATATTGAAAAAGACCAAATTGAATATGTTTTTTTACAAGGATGGATTCGTACAAACAGAGCAGGTAAAAATATTGGATTCATTGCTTTAAATGATGGAACATATTTTAAAAATGCACAACTCGTTTATAGTGAAGATTTAGCTAATTTTGATGAAATTAGTAAATATTTAACAGGTACAGCAATCAGTGTAACAGGTAAATATGTACCTACACCTGAAAATAAACAACCTTTTGAAATTCAGGTAACAGAAATTGTTTTGGAAGGAGCTTGTGACAGTTCTTATCCACTACAGAAAAAGAGACATTCATTTGAATACTTACGTGAAATTGGTCACTTACGTCCAAGAACAAATACATTCTCAGCTGTATTCCGTGTACGTTCTTGTTTAGCTATGGCCATTCATGAATTCTTCCAGAATCAGGGATTTGTTTATGTTCATACACCAATTATTACAGGTAATGATGCTGAAGGTGCAGGTGAAACATTTACTGTTACAAACCGTGCTGATGATAAATATGAAGAAGATTTCTTTGGAAAGCATGCTTCTTTAACAGTATCTGGACAATTGCAGGCAGAAGCATATGCTTTAGCATTTAGGGATGTTTATACATTTGGACCTACATTTAGAGCTGAAAATTCAAATACAACAACTCATGCTGCAGAATTCTGGATGATTGAACCAGAAATGGCTTTTGCCGATTTAGAAGATGACATGGATTTAATGGAAGATATGGTGAAATACTGTATTAACTATATTCAAGAAAACTGTCCTGAAGAAATGAAGTTCTTTGGCGAAATGATTGATAAGTCACTAGCTGAAAGATTAGATCATGTCATGAAAACAGACTTCAGAAAACTTCCTTATACAGAAGCAATTGAAATTTTAAAGAATGCAGATGTAGAGTTTGAAAATAACAATATTTACTGGGGAATGGACTTAAATACAGAACATGAAAGATATTTAACAGAAACAGTTGTTAAAGGACCTGTATTTATTACAGACTGGCCAAAAGATATTAAAGCATTCTATATGCGTTTAAATGATGATGGTAAGACAGTAGCAGCATGTGACTTATTAGTACCAGGCGTTGGTGAATTAGTAGGTGGCAGCCAAAGAGAAGAGCGTTTAGATGTATTAGAAAATAGAATGAAAGAGTTAGGAATGAATATGGAAACTCTGGACTGGTACGTTGATTTAAGAAGATATGGTGGTTGCAAACACTCAGGCTTTGGATTAGGCTTTGAACGTTTAGTTATGTATGTAACTGGAATGCAAAATATTCGTGATGTTATTCCATTTGCACGTACACCACGTAATTTATTATTCTAATTAAAATAAAATGAGGACAAGGGAATGGAAGAATATGTTTTAAAAACAAATCCTGATGGGACAAAAATTACAGTACATGATGTTCATGTTGTGTTACTGGAAATGCTAAAGGATATTGATGCATTATGCAGAAAACATAACATTCCCTATTTTTTAAATGGGGGAACAGCATTAGGTGCTGTAAGACACAAGGGTTTTATTCCCTGGGATGATGACGCCGATATTTCTATGATGCGTGAAGATTTTGATCGTTTCCGGGAAGTGATTAAAACAGATTTGCCAGATAAATATGTTGCACAATGCTTTGCCAGTGATAGACGATATAATGTTTTAATTCCAGGAATGAAAATTCGAAAAAAAGGTACATATCTAAAAGAAGTAAATACTCTTTTAAGTAATAGATGTGTTGGATACGAAGGCTGTGACGGTATATTTGTAGATGTATTTGTATATGATTACTGTACACCTAATAAATTTATTGATTTACCACTTCGTTTAGCAAATCAAGCTTTAATGGTTCCAGAGATTATTTGTGATAATGTATTACATGTTAATGCAAAAAAATTAAAAGGTAGAATCATGAAGAATGCCTGGGCTTATGGAGATTATTGCCGTAAAAATACGAATAAAGAATATATTGGTTTTGATTTAACATGGGTTTGGAAGAGCCCATTTAAACCATTTATTTTTAGGTATGATGATATTTATCCAACGCAATATGTTCCTTTTGAAGATACGATGTTACCTATTGCTCATCATCCACATGAATATCTATGTACGGCTATTGCACCTAGTTATATGGAATTACCGCCAGTTGACAAAAGATTTGCAAAGCATATCGTAGATATTGAGATATAGAGGTTTTATGTTATATCAAGTAAGTCATGGCTCAAAATATTTTGGAGCTGACACTGTTTTTGAAGATATTCAATTTGAGATAAAAGGTAATGAAAAAATAACGATTGTTGGTCGAAATGGTTGTGGAAAGACAACCTTTTTGAGGTGTGTTTGCGGAGAATTATCTTTTGATAAAGGTACAGTTTCTATGCAAAATGGCACAACATTAGGTTATTTGGCACAAAAACAATTATCTGATGATGAACTAACTGTAAGAGAAACGTTAATGGAAGTCTTTGACCATATTTTTGCTTTGCAGGATACAATGCATCAGATGGAAGAAAAGATGATAACAGATGCTTCTGAAAAATTATTAGCGCAATATGCTAATATTCAAGAAAAATTTGAAGCATTAAATGGCTATAACTGGGAAAGCGAAATGATGACAGTATTTACAAAGTTTGGCTTTTCTAAAGATGATTTAGACCGCAAAGTTAAAGAATTCTCGGGTGGTCAAAAGACAAGAATTGCATTTGTAAGATTACTTTTATCTAAACCGGATATTTTATTATTAGATGAACCTACTAACCATTTGGATCTAGAAACAATTGAATGGTTAGAAGGCTATGTTAAAAATTATCCAAACGCTGTTATTACGGTATCTCACGATAGAATGTTTCTGGATCATACAACAGATGTTGTATATGAACTGGAATATGGCACAATGACAAAATATGTTGGTAACTATTCAGCCTATGTTATTGCAAAAAAGAATAATCTTGAAAGACAGATGGCTGCATATAACCGCCAGCAAAAAGAAATCGAACGATTAGAATCTTTAATTGAAAAATTTAGATATAAGAAGAATAAAGCTGCTTTTGCGCAATCTAAAATTAAATATTTAGATCGAATGGAAAAGATAGATAAAGCAGTTTCACCAGATGACAAGACATTCCACGCTCACTTTGTACCAAAGGTAAAAGGTGGCGAGAAAGTTTTAGAAACAGATAACTTAACTATTGGCTATGAGCAAGATAAACCATTATGTACTGTTAATTTTTCTATGAGAAGGCAGGATAGAGTAGCGATTATTGGGCCAAATGGTACGGGAAAATCAACATTAGTTAAAACTTTAATGGGACTTCTTCCTCCTCTTAGTGGCAGTTATTTATATGGTCATCAAATTGAAGCAGGATACTTTGACCAGCAACTTGCTCAATTTTCAAGTGATAAAACGGTACTTGAAGAATTATGGGATGAACATCCAGAACTAGATAGAACAGAAGTTAGAACAGTACTAGGTACTTTCTTATTTTCGGCTGATGATGTATTTAAAACAGTTGATGTATTATCAGGTGGGGAAAAAGTTAGATTATCTTTAGCAAAGTTATTGCTGCAAAAAGCAAATCTACTTATTTTAGATGAACCGACAAACCACTTGGATATTCCTGGTAAAGAAGCGCTTGAAGAATCTTTATTAGATTATACAGGTACAATTTTATTTGTATCACATGACCGTTACTTTATTAAAAGAATTGCGACTTCATTATTAGTTCTTGATGACAAAACAGCAGAATATTACCCAGTTACGTATGAAGAATATGAAGAGGGCTTAAAAGAAAAAGAATTAAAGACTATAATAGAAGAAGTTAAGGAAGAAAAGAAAGAACCACCAAAGCAATTATCAAAAGATGCATTAAGAAGAGAAATTGCCAAAGTAGAAAAACAAATTACCGAAAAAGAAAACGATCTTGAAGATAAACGAGCTTTACGTTTTGAACCGGAATATTATCAAGACTATACAAAGATGGCAGTACTGGATGAAGAAATTGATGTTATTCACAATGAATTAGCACATCTGTATGAGAAATGGGAACAACTACAAGAGTAAATATCTATTTACTTTGTATATAAAATGATTTAGCATTTTTTGTGGAAAAAGGAGAAAAAAGATGAATATTTCACCACTTCAAGAAGAAAGACTAAAGTATGAACCAAAACTACCTGGAATGTTAAGACATGGCATTTCAGAAATCAGTGTTAAGGAAGGCGAAGCTACAGAAAGCGTAGCTGATCAAGATAAGATCAAAGCTTTATTCCCTAATACTTATGGTAAAAAAGAAATTACATTTGAAAAAGGAACAAATACTTCTGAAGCTAAAAAGCAAGTAGTAGGCGTTATTTTATCTGGAGGACAAGCTCCTGGCGGACACAACGTTATTTGTGGTCTTTATGATGCATTAAAAGCAACAAATAAAGAAAACGTTCTTTATGGCTTCAAAAAAGGTCCTATCGGCTTAATCAATGATGATTTTGTTGAATTTGATGATGCTTTTATCGATGAATATAGAAATACTGGTGGATTTGATATCATCGGTTCTGGTAGAACAAAACTAGAAACAGAAGAACAATTCGCTATCGCTGCAGAAGTATGCAAAAAACATGGCATTACAGCTATCGTTATTATTGGTGGCGATGACTCAAATACAAACGCAGCTGTTTTAGCTGAATATTTTGCGGCTCATGAAACAGGTGTACAAGTAATTGGTTGTCCAAAAACAATCGATGGTGACTTAAAGAATGAAGATATTGAATGCTCATTCGGTTTCGATACAGCAACAAAAACTTATAGTGAATTAATTGGTAATATCGAAAGAGACGCAAACTCTGCTAAGAAATACTGGCACTTCATTAAAGTTATGGGACGTTCTGCATCTCACGTTGCTTTAGAGTGTGCTCTTGAAACTCAACCAAATATCTGCTTAATTTCTGAAGAAGTAGCAGCTAAGAAAATGTCACTATCTTCTATCGCTGATTACATCGCAGATGCAGTTGAAAAGAGAAGTAACAATGGAAACAACTTTGGTGTAGCAATTATTCCTGAAGGTGTAGTTGAATTCGTTCCTGAATTTTCAACATTAATTGCTGAAATCAACGAATTACTAGCTGGTAAAAAGGCAGATGAATTCAATGCATTAGCTACTTGGAAAGAAAAATACGCATTTATTGAAAAAGGTTTAACAAGTGAATCAATGGCAGTATTTGCTATTCTTCCTGAAACAATTCAACAACAATTATTCTTAGAAAGAGATCCTCATGGAAACGTACAAGTATCTCTAATCGAATCAGAAAAATTATTCTCTGCTTTAGTTAAAGCAAAACTTGAAGAAAGAAGAGCTGCAGGAACATACAATGGTAAATTCAGTCCTCTACACCACTTCTTTGGATATGAAGGAAGATGTGCATTCCCATCTAACTTTGACGCTGACTACTGCTATTCTTTAGGTTATAACGCATTCATGCTAATCCAATATGGTTATAATGGATACTTATCAAAGATTTCTAATCTATCTAAACCTGCTGAAGAATGGGTTGCTGGTGGTATGCCTATCACAAAGATGATGAACATGGAAAGAAGACATGGTGAAGATAAGCCTGTTATCCGTAAAGCTCTTGTAGAACTTGATGGAAAACCATTCCAATACTTTGAAGCTCATAGAGAAACTTGGGCTGTAGAAACAGCTTATACATATCCTGGAGCTATCCAATACTATGGACCATCTTCTGTTTGTGATTTAACAACAAGAACATTAGCTTTAGAAAAAGGAACTCTATAAGATTTAAACTAGCAGAGTATTGTCTCAAAAGGGGCAATGCTCTTTTTTATTTTCATTAGTACGAAATCGTACTATAATAGTACAGCTTGAGGTAAATATGAATTGTAGAGGAAGAGACCAGTTAAATATAAATAACAAACAGATTGGTAAATTAAATTCGATCTATCATCAATTTGCAATGAAATATTCTTTGTCTGACAGTGAATTTCAGATACTTTATACGTTACAGTTTTTTGGTGATGGATGTTTATTACATGAAATTGTGGAGTTTACAGAAATACCAAAACAGACAATTCACTCGGCTTTAAAGAAGATGGAAAAAGAAAAATGGCTTTATCTTGAAGACGTAAATCCCAAAAGAAAACGAATTTTCTTAACAAATCAAGGAAAGGATGTTGCTTTAAATACAGTTCAAAAAGTAATAGATATTGAAAGTAAGATTTTTGAAAATTACGATGAAGAAAAAATAAATATATATTTAGATTTTATGGATGAGTTAACAAAGAAATTAAAATTAGAACTGGAACAAGTCAAGGGGGTAGAAGAATGACAATTCAATTAAGTGATCATTTTACATATAAAAAATTATTTTATTTTGTTTTACCTTCTATTGGAATGATGGTATTCACATCAATTTATGGTGTTGTGGATGGTTTTTTTATTTCTAATTTTGCAGGTAAAACGGCTTTTGCGGCAATTAACTTAGTTATGCCATTTATTATGATTACTGCAGGACTTGGTTTTATGCTAGGAACAGGGGGAACAGCTTTAGTTTCTAAACTGCTTGGCCAAGGTAAAAAACAAAGAGCGAATGAGTGCTTTACTATGTTAATTAAAGCAGTTGTTATTGGTGGCATTATCATTTCTATCTTTGGTGTTATTTTTATGAAACAAGTTGCTTTATTTTTAGGGGCAACGAGTGAAATGCTGGAAGATTGCATTATTTACGGACAAATTATCATTGCCTTTAATACAGCATACATGTTACAAAATATATTCCAGAGTTTTATGATTGCGGCTGAAAAACCAAAAATGGGTTTTAAAATTACGGTTATTTCTGGCGTAGCCAATATGATATTAGATGCTGTATTTGTAGGCACATTTAGATGGGGAGTAGCTGGTGCTGCGGTTGCTTCAGGAATCAGTCAGTGTATTGGTGGAGGATTACCACTACTTTATTTTATGAAAAAAAATGATTCAACCTTAAGACTTGTACCTGCAAAAATAGAAATGAAACCTATTTTAAAAGCAGCAGGCAATGGTTCCTCAGAACTTATGACAAATATTTCCAGCTCAATTATCAGTTCTATATATAATTTCCAACTGATGAAATATATTGGAGAAGATGGTGTAGCAGCGTATGGTGTACTTATGTATGTACAATTTATTTTCATTGCAATTTATATTGGTTATGCGATCGGCAGTGCCCCAGTTATCAGTTATCATTATGGAGCAGAAAATGAACATGAATTAAAAAATATGTTTCATAAAAGTATATCAATTATGATTTCTTTAGGGATTATCTTAACAATATCAGCTATAGTGCTTGCTCCAGTATTAGGGCATATCTTTGTAGGTTATGATCAAGTATTATTTAATCTAACAACTTACGCATTTAAACTGTTCTCATTTTCATTCTTGTTTACCGGTTTAAATATATTTTCATCATCCTTTTTTACCGCTTTGAATAATGGGGTAATATCAGCGATTATTTCTTTTACAAGAACCCTTGTATTCCAGATGATAGCAATTTTAGTTCTTCCATTACTATTACAGACTGATGGAATTTGGTTATCAAATGTATTTGCAGAAGCAGGTGCATTAATTGTTTCCTTAACATTTATTCTGATTGAAAGAAAAGGATATAATTACTAACAAAAAAAGTCCTTCATTTTGAGGTGAAGAACTTTTTTTTTTACATTCTGGCGGAGAAAGAGGGGTTCGAACCCTCGCACGCTTTCACGTCTGCTGGTTTTCGAAACCAGTCCCTTCAACCACTTGGGTATTTCTCCATACTTTTGGATTATACCATTTTATTGTTTGCAAGTATAATAAAAGATACGTATGGAGGTTACTATGATTAAATTTGAAGAAATGCCTTATGAAAGACCTGATCTAGATAAGGTAAAGCAGGAATTACAAGAAATTACAGAAACTTTTAAGAATGTAGAAAGCTATGAAGAAGCAAATAAAGCATTTATTGAATTCGACACAAAACAAAGACATATTCAAACATTAATGACTCTTTCCAGTATTCGCTATAATATCAATACAAAAGATGAATTTTATGGTGGGGAAGACAAGTTCTGGAATGAATCATCACCAGAATTACAAGCTTATCAGCAACAATTTACAAATTGTTTATTAAATTCAAAATTTAGAGATGAATTTGAAAAAGAATATGGTTCTATCATGTTTATCAATGCAGAAATAGAATTAAAATCTTTTTCTCCTGAATTAATTCCAGATTTAGTAAAAGAAAATGAATTAACACAAGAATATGAAAACTTGTTAGCTAATGCCAAAGTATCTTTTGAAGGAAAAGAATATACACTTCCTCAAATGACTTTATATAAAGGTGATCCAGATGATGAAAGAAGATTACAAGCCTGGATTGCAGATGGTACTTGGTATAAAGAAAACCAGGAGAAGTTAGATACTATCTATGATGAACTAGTTCATTTGCGTGATGGCATGGGTAAAAAACTAGGCTATGAAGGTTATACAACACTAGGCTACTACCGTATGGGAAGAAACTGCTATGATAAGCATGATATTGAAAAATTCCGTACAGCAGTACAAAAATATGTTGTTCCAGTAGCTGAAAAGATTTACAAGAAACAAGCAGAACGTTTAGGTAAGACTTATCCAATGAGTTTTGCAGATAATGAATTATCATTCCGTTCAGGCAATCCAACTCCTGTTGGTACACCAGAAGATATCTTAAAAGCTGGTCAAAAATTCTATGATGAGTTATCAGCTGAAACAAGTGAATTCTTTCATACAATGCGTGAAGGAAACTTGTTAGATGTATTATCAAAACCTGGTAAAAGAGGTGGCGGATATTGCACAGATATTTGTGATTACTTTGTTCCATTTATCTTTGCAAACTTCAATGGTACACAAGGTGATGTAGAAGTTGTTAGTCATGAAGCAGGACATGCTTTTGAAGCATATTTAAATGCACATAGAGTTCCAGTAAGTACAATTTGGCCTACTATGGAAGCTTGTGAAGTACATTCTATGTCCATGGAATTCTTTGCTGAGAAAAATGCTGAAGACTTCTTTGGAAATGATGCCCGTAAATTTAGATACAGTCATTTAGCAGGAGCAGTGCAATTTATTCCTTATGGAACTTTAGTAGATCACTTCCAACACTCTGTTTATGAAAAGCCTGATATGACACCAGCAGAAAGACACGCTGAATGGAAACGTTTGATGGGTATTTATATGCCTTGGGAAAAGCTGGATGGTGAAATTCCATTCTATGCAGAGGGAGAACATTGGCAATTAAAGCATCATATCTATTCTTCACCTTTCTACTATATTGATTACTGTTTAGCACAAACTGTATCTTTAGAATTCTGGGCAATGATTCAAGAAAATCCAGAAAATGCATGGAATCATTACATGGCATATACAAAACAAGGTGGTAGTGATACATTTACAAACTTATTAAAGAAAGCTGACTTAAACAGTCCATTTGAAGAAAATACATTAAAAGAAGTATGTGAAAAAGTAGATGCTTTCTTATCAAATTACGATTTAGCAGGAGTAAAATAGTGGAACAAAGAAAAACACCTAAAAGAAGAGAATTTTTAAATGACTTTAAAATGAATGAAGACGGGAAATATCAATATGAAGGTATTTTACATTCATTAGATGAAACTGAATTTTCATATGATAAAGTGAAAAAAATATATTTATCTTCAATATTAGGAATCTTGTTAATGTATATAATAGCGGGAAGCGTTAGAGCGGTTGGAGTAATGAATGCAGTATTTGTTACTCTTCCATATGTGTTTGGTTTCTTTGCGGCAGGGGTATTAACTTATAAAGTAGGTTCGCTTGTTTTTGGAAGATATCCAATTCGTGATTATGACTTTAACAGTACGGTATTAAAGTTTAAAGGACTAGTCTATTTAGTGTTGATCCTAACAATATGTACATTAATTGGAGAGTTATTTTATGTGATAAAGTATGGCATAAAGATGTATTTATTAGGGACAATCGTCTTCTTTGCATGCATGTTAGGTGCTCTTGTAATTTCAATTTTTTTCGGTAAATTTAATGATAAATTACGATGGAAAACAAATAAATAAAATGTAAACGTTTTCATTTTATTTTTAAAATTTTCTCATTATTGTTACTGAAATGTTTTAGGCTTTATTGACATTAATGACAATTAACAGTTAAAATACACCTTGTTATAGTTGTATTTATTTACAATTTATTACTTGCCAGAAATGGCTTTTCTGAAAGGGGAAAAGGAAATGATTCAATTCAAGAAATCAGCTACTGCCCTTCTTGCATTAACTATGCTAGTTGGATGTGGTGGTGGCAACGGTGGAACATCTACTGGTGGTTCTACTGGTTCAGAAAGTGGAAGTGACACACCACTAGTTGTTGGTTATAGTCCATTCAACAGTAAGTTCTCTCCATTCTTCGCAATAACAGGTTATGACCAAGATGCTCAAGCCATGACACAGGTATCACTATTAAATAGTGACCGTCAAGGTGCTATTGTTTTCAATGGTATCGAAGGCGAAACAAGAGAGTACAATGGTACAGATTATACTTATAAAGGAATTTCTGATTGTACTGTTACTGAAAACACTGATGGTACTGTAGATTACAATTTCAAATTAAGAGATGACTTAGTATTCTCTGATGGTGAAAAATTAACTGCAGATGACGTTATCTTCTCAATCTATGTATTAGCAGATCCTACATATGATGGATCAAGTTCATTATTCTCAGTGCCAATTGAAGGCTTAGAAGAATATCGTCAAAATATGTCTACATTATCTGCTGTTATCGGTGGAGCAGGTAAAGACAATACAGATTTCTCAGTATTCTCAGAAGATGATGCAAAAGCATTCTGGGCTGCTGTAGAAGATGGTGGTGTTAAATTTGCACAAGAAATCATTGATTATTGTGTAGAACAAGGTGCTGCTAGTGAAGGTGATGTAGCTGGTGCGGCTGCTGCCTGGGGATTTGAAGGTTTAGCAGCAGATGCTACTGCTGAAGATTTCTTCATTGCAATTGGTACAAAATATGATTGGAACTTTGCTTCAATGGAAGCTGAAACAGCAGGAAGTGCTCTTTCTGATTTAATTCCTGAAGAAGTATACAATATGTCTACAGAAGGTGTTTCACTTGGTGAAAGTGCTCCAAACATCTCTGGTGTAACTAAAGTAAATGATTATGAAGTTAACATTCGTACAACTAAAGTAGATGCTACTGCTATTTACCAATTAGCTGTTACAGTTGCTCCATTACATTACTATGGTGAATTAGATAAGTATGACTACGAAAACAATAAATTCGGTTTTGATAAAGGTGACTTATCACATGTACGTTCTGTAACAACAAAACCACTTGGTGCTGGTCCTTACAAGTTCATCAAGTTCGAAAATGGTGTTATTAACTTCGAAGCAAATGAAAATTATTTCGAAGGTTGTCCAAAGACAAAATATATGAACTTCATTGAATCTCAAGAATCTGATAAGCTAAATGGTATAATTACTGGAACAGTTGATATTACAGACCCATCTCTAAGTGCTGAAACAGCTAAAGCTATTGAAGAAGCTAACGGTGGACAGCTAAGTGGTGACAAGATTTATACAGCTACAGTAGATAACTTAGGTTATGGTTATATCGGTATCGCAGCTGACGTAGTAAACGTTGGTGGAGTAATCGACAGCGAAGCATCTAAGGACCTACGTAAAGCATTTGCTACAATCTTTGCTGTATATCGTGATGTTGCTATCGACTCTTACTATGGCGAAAGAGCTTCAGTTATCAACTACCCAATTTCTAATACATCTTGGGCTGCTCCTCAACCAACAGACGCTGATTACAAAGTTGCATTCTCAACAGATGTAAATGGTAACGATATCTATACAAGTGATATGACTGCGGAAGACAAATATGCTGCTGCTAAACAAGCTGCATTAGGTTACTTCGAAGCTGCTGGTTATACAGTTAGCGATGGTAAGATTACTGCTGCACCAGAAGGCGCTAAGATGGAATACGAAGTATACATCCCAGCTGATGGAACAGGTGATCACCCATCATTCATGATCTTAACTCTTGCTAAAGAAGCAATGGCTGATATTGGTATGAACTTAATCGTTAGAGACTTATCTAACTCTACAGAATTATGGGATGGCTTAGATGCTCGTACCGTAGCTATGTGGGCTGCAGCATGGGGCGCAACAGTTGACCCTGATATGTACCAAATTTACTATTCTGACATTGCAAATGGTGGAAAGAACCCTGGTGGATCTAACTATGAATACCATATTCAAGATGCAGAATTAGACCAATTAATTCTTGATGGTCGTGCTTCTACTGACCAATCTTACCGTAAGAGTGTTTATAAAGCATGTCTAGATATCATCGTTGACTGGGCTGTTGAAGTTCCAGTATATCAAAGACAAAACTGTGAAATATTCAGTGCTGAACGTGTTGATTTGAGTTCTATTACTCAAGACATTACAACATTCTACGACTGGAAGAATGAAGTACAAAATATCGTTTTAAAGTAAGATAAAACGAACTGAAAAATTGAAACCTGCGGAAGGGCGTGGTGCCCTTCCGTTTGTTTGCATTTTAAATCAATTGTTTAACTGTTATAATATTTCATATATTATAACCATTAAACAATTGATGATGAGTTGAAAGGAGGATTAGAATGCCAAAATATATCTTAAAACGTATGCTAATTTCAGCAGTATTATTATTTTTTGTTGCATTCATTATTTATGCATTAATGAGATGTCTTCCAACTTCATATATTGAAACAATTGCTAGACAAAAATCTCAACAACCTGGTTCAAAATCTTATGAAGAGTGGATGAGTCAACTAACAGTTTCCTATGGAATGGATAAAGGAATTTTAGCTGGTTATTTCCAATGGTTAGGAAATGCTGTACATGGAAATTTCGGAGACAGCTGGTTCTATACAGTTCCAGTAACACAAAAGTTCAGCCAAACAGTTGGTGTATCTTTTATTATGGGTGCGATTTCATTAGTTTTAGAACTAGTCATTGCGATACCGCTAGGCATTATTGCTGCGACGAAACAGTATTCGCGGACTGACTATGTAATTTCAATTGTAGCTTTAGCTGGTATTTCTCTACCTACATTCTTCTTCGCATCTTTATTGAAACTACTTTTTGCAGTTAAACTAAAATGGTTTGACCTATATGGTTTAATTGGAAGAAACTACGAACAATTAAGTTCTTTTGGTAAATTAATGGATAAAGCTAATCACTTAGTTCTTCCTATTGTTACTTTAGTAGTTATCAGTATTGGTTCTTTAATGCGTTATACACGTACTAATATGCTTGAAGTTTTAAATGCTGATTATATTAGAACAGCTAGAGCAAAAGGCTTAGATGAAAAGAAAGTTATTTATAAGCATGCTTTCCGTAATACATTAATTCCACTTGTTACTATGGTTGGTGGTTCTCTTCCTGGATTATTTGCAGGTGCCCTAATTACAGAAACTTTATATGGAATTAATGGTATTGGTTATACATCATATAATGCGATGGTAGCAGGAGATATTCCATTCTCTATGTTCTACTTGGTATTTATGGCTATGTTAACTTTAATAGGAAACTTGATTTCGGATATTTTATATGCCGTGGTTGACCCACGTGTAAGAATTGCATAGGAAGGAGCCATTCATGATTGAAGAAACGAAAAATGAAAATGTAAATGACTCTGAGAGTGAACAATTCGATTTGAATGATGATAGACGTGTTAAAGTTTTATCTCCAGGAGCATTAGTAAGAAGAAGATTTTTCCGTAACAGAGTTGCGGTAATTGGTTTAGTTATTTTAGTATTGATGTTCTTATTCTCGTTTGTTGGTGGAATGCTTTCACCATATACAGAAGATCAATTATTCTATCGTACTGAATATCAAAAGAAAGCTTATGCTTCTGTTGTACAAAATACGGAATTCCGTTATTTATCAACAGGCGATGAATTCTCATCAATCGTACAAGCTCAAATGATGCTTGCAATCACAAAGAATGAGGATACGTTTGTTTACCGCGACAAAAAGTATGGAGTTATTAAAGAAGGTGAAGACTTCTATAGCTGTACATATGGTGGAAAAAAGATAGGTATTGCTTTTAAAGATGTTGTTTCAAGCAGCACAGAAGGTGCTATGGACTATGATTTCGAGTACAATGCATTACTAGCTTATACAAATGGCGAAGAAACTTTTACATCTAGTGGTACAGAGTATACTATTGATGAAGAAGGTAATATTTCTACTGGTAATGATACAGTTGCTTATATTGGTAGATATGTTGTTAAAGCGTCAATGTCTGATGTCTTCTTAACAAAAGATTTTAAAGATAAATTATTAGAACATATTGAAGCAAAAGAAACTGAATTCAATTATACAGACGATAATGGCGAAACATTTGAATATACATTAAAATATGACGCTGCTACTAAAACTTGGAATGTAAACCAGGAAAAAGAAACATACGTATTTGATACATATGCTGCTCCAAGTAAAGAACACTGGTTAGGTACAGATAAAAACGGTATGGATATGTTAACTCGTTTAATGTATGGTGGCCGTGTATCTTTAACAATTGGTTTTATTGTAGAAATTATTTCTACAACACTTGGTGTAATTCTTGGAGGTTTATCTGGTTACTTCGGAGGCTGGGTAGATATGCTTATCATGCGTATCGTTGACGTATTCTACTGTATTCCATCTATGCCTATTATTATTATTTTAGGTGCTGCGATGGATGCGATGCATATTGATCCACAAATTAGAATGATTTACTTGATGCTAATTCTAGGTTTCTTAGGTTGGCCTGGAATTGCAAGACTTGTTCGTGGTCAGATTTTATCTCTTCGTGAACAAGAATTTATGACAGCTACAGAAGCTACAGGATTAAGCGTTAAACGTCGTATTTTCCAACACTTAGTTCCAAATGTTATTCCTCAATTAATTGTTTCTGCAACAATGGGACTTGGTTCAACAATTATCACAGAAGCAACACTATCTTACTTAGGACTTGGTGTTAAATTCCCATTTGCTTCATGGGGAAATATTATCAACGATGTTAACCAAACATTCGTATTAACAAATTACTGGTTCATTTGGATTCCTGCTGGAACACTTCTATTATTAACTGTTTTAGCATTTAACCTTCTTGGTGATGGTTTACGTGATGCATTTGACCCTAGAATGAAACGATAGGAGGATAAATATATGGCAAAGAAAAACAATGATGGATATTTATCCGCAAAAGAAATACGAAAAATTTCTAAAGAAAATAGACGTATTACTGATGCTTTAGAAAAGAAAAATAAACGTAAGAATGTTTCTGAAAGTGAATATTTAACAACTATGCATGATCCTAACAATGCGGTTGAATTTGATAACTTACATACATATTTCTTTACTGATTCAGGAACAGTTAAAGCCGTTGATGGTGTAAGTTTCAATGTTCCTATTGGTAAAACAGTAGGTATTGTTGGGGAATCTGGTTGTGGTAAATCCGTAACAAGTTTATCTTTCATGCGTTTATTACAAAGACCACAAGGCCAAACAGTTGAAGGCGAAATTCGTTTAAACTTAGGCGATAAAGCATATGATGTAACAAAAGCACCTGATGAAGCAATGCAAAAGATTCGTGGTAATTATGTTTCAATGATTTTCCAGGAACCAATGACAGCTTTAAACCCAGTATTTAGAATTGGCGAACAAGTTGACGAAGTTATTGCTTTACATGATGGTGAAGGTAAAACAGAAGAAGATATTAAAAAAAGAACAATTGAATTATTAGAGATGGTTGGTATCGCTAATAGTGAAGGTGTATATGCAATGTTCCCACATGAATTATCAGGTGGTATGAGACAAAGAGTTATGATTGCGATGGCCCTAGCATGTAATCCAAAAGTAATTATTGCGGATGAACCTACTACAGCTCTAGACGTTACAATTCAAGCTCAAATTCTTGATTTATTACGTAACTTAAAAGATCGTATTAACAGTTCTATTATGTTTATTACTCACGACTTAGGTGTAATTGCTGAAATGGCAGACTATGTTGTGGTTATGTATGCAGGTAGAATTATTGAAAGAGGTACTGTTGAAGAAATTTTCGCTAATCCATGTCATCCATATACTATTGGACTAATGGCCAGCAAACCAGTTGTTGGTAAAAAGATTGATAAGTTATATTCAATTCCTGGTAAAGTACCTAACCCAATCAATATGCCTCACTATTGCTACTTTAAAGATCGTTGTGACAAGTGTATTGCTGCATGTAGTGGTGAATATCCTCACGAAATACAGATTACACCAACTCACAGCGTAGCATGTTATAGATACTATGAAGAAAATAAGGAGGAAAGCAAATGAGTGAAAAGGAAAATTCAGTAAAAATTGATACAGACTTTACACCAGTTGAATATGATCCTCAATATATTCTAATGGTAAACAACTTGAAGAAATATTTTCCAATTAAAAAGGGATTTATTTCACACACAGTTGGACATGTAAAAGCTGTTGATGGTGTTACTTTCAACTTAAAACGTGGAACAACTATGGGACTTGTTGGTGAATCTGGTTGTGGTAAAACAACAACAGGTAGAACAATTCTTCGTTTATCTGGAGAAAAAACAGCAGGTCAAGTTCTTTTCAATGGTAAAGAAGTATACGATTTATCAAATAAAGAATTACGTGATTTACGTACTAAGATGCAAATCATCTTCCAGGATCCATTCTCTTCATTACAACCAAGAATGCCAGTAGGCGAAATTATTGGTGAAGCTGTTAGAGAACATCATCTTGTAAGTAAAGCAGAATACAATGATTACATTGATAAAGTAATGGACGATTGTGGACTGCAATCATTCCAGAAAGATCGTTATCCACATGAATTTTCTGGTGGACAAAGACAAAGAATCTGTATCGCTAGAGCTTTAGCTTTAAACCCAGAATTTGTTGTATGTGATGAACCTGTATCTGCTCTAGACGTATCAATTCAAGCTCAAATTATTAACTTATTAAAAGAATTACAAGAAAAGAGAAACTTAACTTACTTGTTTATTTCTCACGACTTATCTGTCGTAGAACATATCAGTGATTCAGTTGGTGTTATGTATTTAGGAAATTTAGTTGAATATGGAACTACAGAAGAAATTTTCAACAATCCATTACATCCTTATACACAAGCATTATTCTCTGCAATCCCTATTCCAGATCCTACAAGCAAGATGAACAGAATTGTATTAGAAGGTAGTATTCCTTCTCCTGCTAATCCTCCAAAAGGATGCAAGTTCCATACAAGATGTTCTAAGTGCTCAGAAATCTGTAAACATAAAGCACCAGTTCAAAAAGAAATTGAACCCGGTCATTATGTAGTATGTCATTTATATGACCATATGAAGGATATAAATGAAAAATAAAAATGAAGAATTTGAAGATGATGGTCACACAATTGTAGACATGTCTCAAGTTGAGCGACCTAATCTCTTATCATTTCGTAGTAACGATAGAACTAATCATGAAGTGAAAAGTAAGAGAAGCAGCGATAACTATTCTTATAGTAAAGAAGAACGAAGATGGGCCATATTTGGCGCATTAAAAGCTTCAATGCTTATTGGACTAGCATATATTGTTGTATTAGGTTTAGTTGTATTATTACTTGTGTTATATTTCAATAAAGGGTAAGAACTTTGGTTCTTACCCTTTTAAGAAAGAATGAACAATGTTTGACTAACAATAAAGATAATTATGAATAATATTATTGATGTAAGCGCTACATAATAGGTACCTGTAAAAAAGAAAAAAATATTGAGAATATAGTTCTGGAAAAACTAAGGTTTTCTGGACCTTTATTCTTTTT
>JABLTN010077175.1_pt1 | contig 21431 bp, 15 predicted proteins | sample 7160141 | NCBI WGS metagenome assembly JABLTN01 (sample SAMN14651226, study PRJNA627086) | human gut metagenome | isolation source: feces | host: Homo sapiens | reverse complement strand
GAGAACATTCCGAGGTATCGGCTTGCTGTATTCTCGCTGATAGGTCTTGGCTCGCCATACTTGATATGGGAGTTTGGGAAGTTACGCAAGAACTTCACATATCCACGGCAGAACTCCGCATTGACCTCTTCAAGAGAAATGAAGCCTTTGTTAGTCTCGTCAAGATACTTCTCTACGGTGTGCAGCATTTCCACACGACAATGGAGCGTTGACTTCTTGATGCCGACACCACCTTCACAATACTTCTTTATCCATGTGATAAGAAGCATCGAGCCTTGTTTTACTGTCTCCCAGTCCTGTATGCCATGACCTTGCAGGGCTTTGATACGCTCTGCCTTGATGCGTTCTGCAACCGCCATAGTCTGCTTGTTCTGTTCCTTGCAGACAGGGTTGATTTCGGGGACGAGGTAGAGTTTGAGGTATTCATACTTCCTCACTCCCTTATAGTAGATGTCAAGATAGATGCTCTTGTTGCCATCTGCGAGCGACTTCAACCGAATTTTAATCGGCTCTTTCAGCTTTACTTGTTTCTTTGGTCTTGCCATAATGTATAAAGTGTTATTTTGTTTTTGTATTCTGCTACATTGGAGGGTTTTTCTCCCTCTTGTTGAAAGTTCATGTCAGATATGGTTTCCTATGCTGACATTTGCTTTTCTTTCTCTTCCCTTACTTCGGAAAACTGATGTAAAGATAAGAAAACAAAACGAGAAACGAGAAACAAAACGGAAACAAGAAACAGTCTTTTATGTCTTTTTAAGAGTGAGTTCCGCAAACATCGGAAAATTCAAATTGTCGCTTAATATATTGATACTTAGTGTGTTTGCTTTCATTTTCTTTCTTGTCTTTTCAAACGCATTTCGTAGGACTAAGATATTCTTGACATCATAGTAATCTACTTTGACGCCATCAATCTCCACTTCCTCATACCGTGCCGTCCTCTGGGGATAGCTCGATTCATGCACCAGCTTCCCCTCATACACCAAGTCTGATTCTTGTTCCATATTGATGCCGTTGGCAAAGAGCCATAGTTTGCGAAGGCAAAGCTGGTAATAGTTGAAATGAGTACCTGTTATAGTCATAAGAAATTGTCCTCCTCATTATTGGTTAAATCAACACCTATATCGAACGTATAAAAACCATCACGTATAACATTGATAAAGATTGGATCATTGGAGCCGATGGTGATTTTGCAATCTGAATCAATCCGATGTTCTTTCCGTCCTTTGTCCAGTAAATACACGGGTAAACTGATGGAATAGGATAGTACAAATTCCATATATTCGGAATAATTGTAAAAATGTGTACATGCAGGTTTGATTACAAAAACCAATCCCTGTGGTCCAATATCACGGCTTCTCCAACTATTGGAATGGGTATCATCATCATTCCATTTTTCAACTGGATTCATTAGCCAATTGTTAATCAGCATTTGTTCCAAAGCCTGTACGTTGGTTTGGGCCTTTATGCTGAAAACAGCTTCTTCTGAATATACCTTGTTTAGAATATTGACTAAATCTTGCGCTGAGTATATACCAGCTTTAAGTATGTCGATGGTAGACAATAAAGCTTTACATGGAATCCATGACTTTTCATTTTGTGAATATGAACCATATGGTGCAGGGTAGAGGGTGTTGTCCTTATATGGTATTAACGCATACATTTCACCAACAGAATTATCAAAGCGGCACAATCTTCCGGCTCTTTGCATGAGTCGGTCTATTGGACATATTTCACTTATCATTAGTTCGGAACTAATATTGATACTGATTTCTCCAATTTGTGTAAGAATAGCTATGCCTTTAGCTGTACCATTGTTCCATGCCTTTCTCCCCAAATTATCAAGCAACATATTTTCCTTACGTTGTTTGTCTTTTTCTGTAAATCTACTGTGGTATAGAATTATAGGAATATCTTTGCCGCTTCCCAATACAAGGGCTTTTATTTCCTTGTATACTTTTATAGCTTTATCTACCGTGTTAAGGTAAATAATAGCATTACCTCTTTCTATGCAATATTTCAATAGATAGTTGATGTCCTGTATGTCATCATACTCTATTAGCTTTTTTATGTTGAAGCATTTATTATAACTATCGCTTTCTTTATCTTCCAATATACTTTCAATATTGAATCCTGCTTTTCTATATAATTGCAATGCTGACTCTGGCAAAGATGCACTCATTATCATGACTGGAACTTTCCAATTATGTAGCACTTTTAAAAGGAAGATGATATTGGCAAGAGTAAAATCGTCATAGAAATCAGCTTCGTCAATTACAACACAAGAGTTGGCGAGATTGCTGCAAATCAGATGATGGCTTTCTTGAGTAAAGGTCAAAGACATCAACAAGTGATCAATGGTACACACAGTAATTGGTGTTGCTAGAAGATTTGCCATTTTTTGTTGAGCCAATGCCTCTTTCATATCCAATTCTCCATTTTGCACTTTAGAATACTTTGAATACCATGCACTGGAATGATACAGACCTGTATCAGACAATGTAGCTGCCACGTTTACAGAAAGAGCATTTGCCGTAAATCGTGTTGGCATGGCTATTACAAGACGGTCGGCTTTGTGAGCTGCAATCTGGCGTGAAGCCCATAATAAAGAGGCGTCTGTTTTTCCAGCGCCAGTAGGGGCGCGTACAAGCAAAATGTCATTATTCCAATTGTCTTCAACAAGTTTTTGGATTCCACGTTTGTTTTCAAAAGGAAACCGATAATTAAAACAGTTCAAGCCTGGAACAGGTTCTTTATATTCTTTTGCGCTTGCTCTATGGTCAGCAAACTGAAGCAACCCTCTGATTGTGTCAAATTCTAATAACTTGTCACAAACTAATGCCAGACTCTCCTTCTCTGAAATATCATTGGATGTCTTACGAAATTCATTCCAGAATTGTTTGAAAGAAGGACAGCTTGTCCACTTGTCTTCAAAGCCAAGTCCTAATTTTCCATGGTGTGCAGCTATAGCCGCCAATATGGGAATGGGCATATTGGTAACAACAGCTTCTTTTAATGAATAAAATTCATGCCGAATGCCGACAGTCCTAAGATTGTATCCAGCTTCATTACGTTTTTCTGAACTATATTCTTTGAAAGAACAAGTAGGATGATTATGTTTCCACAATTGATAACTTTGAAAATCCTTCCTACATGCTTCCTGCCATTTTGGACATGCTTTGCCATTATCATGCCATTTTGCGGAGACAGACAAACGCATAGCCAGATCTTTACCAGTCAACTTTTTGTATTTTTCGCAGGTGCCAATAAAAATCTGGCATATATCGGATACTTCAGACACAACATCAGAACGATGCTGTCCTAATGTTATGCCTGAAGGCTTGGCCAATATATTGTTGCATTTATCTTCTTTCATTAGACAGAGATATTTGTAGTTGTTATGCGTATTAGTCAAACAGAGAAGGAGTATCGTCTGTCTTCTTTTCTTGTTTCTTTGACTTGGATGGTTCTACGTCATTTTTGTCGTTAACATATACATCATCGAAACTTCTAACTTCGCTGTCATCGGAATTGCATGTGTATAATTCATTTGACTGCAAGAACTCGAGAGCCTCATTATAAGCTTTCAATACACTATTTTCAGTACGGTCATCACCAATAAAGTATTGCGCACCTCTTTCATCCAATTCTTTCAGTATGTTCTCACGTTCTGTTTCTCCTGCCTCAAAATATCGAGAAGCTTTTCTGCTAAGAATATTGTCAAAAACGATTATCACTTGTTGAGGCTCACCGCATACTGCGTTGCGTGCTTGATTAGCATAATCATTCATCAGGCGAGTAGCGTTAAGGTAAAGTTCTGCTCGGCGCTTTCTTTCTTTCTCTGTTGCATGCTTGTAATATACTGTAGCCACATTGAATGAATTCTCGTAGCGGTAGGCTTTCGATATGCTAAGAGATGTAACATCAAGAAAGAAATTCATACGCATGATATCTCCTTGACTAAATTCACGTGTAGCAATAGCTTGTTCGTTAGCATTTTCTCCCTCTGTATTGACTCGCAATCGCATAAGAAGGTCACGGCCAACCTCACTTTCTTTCATCGCTACTGCTGGAGTTACCGACAATGGGGCTGTTCGTCTGCCTGAATAATCACCTTTAGAAGGATGCATAAATCCTCCCATGTCAGCTCTTAGATCAGATTCAATCTTATCTGTTATGCCATCACCGTTTGAGACAAATGTGTCTCCTTTTGCCTCGTCTGCATTATTCAGACGATCTATGGCAGAAAACAAGACATGGCGCTGCATCTGACCAGAGATATAAACACGTCCGTCAGGACGACGCTTGATAGAAGAGGCGTTTCCCAATAATTTCTCGCCTCCATTAGCTATGTGATCCTCGAAAGGAGCCAATAACGATACTAAAATTCCTTTGATTTCCATAATGTTATTTTATATGTTACTATAATCTTCTGTCATTTCTTCATTCTCTATAGATTGATTGTCATTTGAGGTTACTTTGTCAGTTTCCTCTATTTTAGACTTCAATCTTGAAAACGCAATGAGTAGATTCTTTGCCTGTTCTAATGGAAGTTCTCCACTTGCAGCCTTTTCCATAAACAATGATGCTTCTGTTGGAGCATCAAATCCAGAAAGACGACCTGCTCTTGTTATTGTGTAAGCAATAAGAGCATCACCGGATTTGGCAGAGAATACAGAACTTTCCAGTTCTACTAAGACCTTGGCCTTAGCTTTTATTAAATTATCCCAATTTGATGTGCCTACTTCTTTTTTTGCTGAGCTATAAGCTACAGAATTAAGCCAATTACCTAGTTTCTTAGCTGAGGTTACAATTTCTTTATCTATCTTTTCCATATCACTAAAATATGTATTTAATAATAATTCTATATCGTGAGGGTATTCTGCTCTGAAAGCGAGAAAATCCTTAAACGCAGGACGATTGAATATCTGTAGGAAACGACTTGCAAACAAATCGAACTTTTGATATTCAAATGCATTACTTGTTGACCTCCTGCCTTCCTTGTATAATTCTACATAATATAGGCTGTCAACAATTCTTCTCAATTTGCCTCTTTCTGCTAATCTTATTATGGAATGACTAAATGAGAACACACTGGCATCGCCATATTTTATTGCGTAGAAATTACAATCCTTAAGACTCTCAAGAACCTTATTGGCAAGTTCTGAAACATCTTTTTCTTTTGTCATCTCCCCGATAGCCCCAAGTAGTGCAATGCTTCCTAAGGCACTACTATGTGGTGCATTGGGAAAATTACCATTGAATATATTGGGTCTTTTGGGTATATATCTTAAAGTCTTTCCTTTTTCACACTTTACTTTACCTACCATCAACGAGCTGTCTAACTTTTGGATGCGAATACGTTTGAATAGTTTTATGAATTTCTGCAAATCCGTGATGTCTAAGTCTGGTAGAAGGCAAGTATTGTCCATTGATATTTTTCCTGCTCCAGACTTATATTGCAAACAAGGTTTCAAGGCCGTTGTTGATGTTATTAGAGCTAGGCATTGGTCGAACACTGTTGCTGATGGCTTTCCACGACCTATGTTCCCACTATCGGAAAAGTTGTTGAATTCACCAGACGTTGGCACTTCTGATTGTGATATTTTATATGCTTTAAGCAAATCAACATTTTCTTCAGAACAAGTTTTGTAAACGGCATTATACAAATTAGAGGCTTTCATCTCTGATGCAATTGTGTTTGGAGCTAGAAAGATGTATTTTTTTGCATCATTCTTTTCCTTTGTAAAATCGTATTGCACCTTGGCCTGTCCATGGTAATCACCTGTGGGCTTAACACTAAAAGCATTAAGTCCTTTTTCTAGTTCCTCTTTAATCTCTTTGAATGTGATGTCTTGCTCTGTTTGCAAACCATGTTCTTCCATCAAGAGGGCTATAGCATACTTCAGATAAACATGTGTTGTCATATATTTACTTGTTTTAATTCAACGTTTACCCATCCTTCACTGTTTCCTAAATAACAAATACTAGATATTCTGTTCTTGGTTAAGAGCTTTTCAGCCAACATTAAATCCAGTGTTATAGGTATTTCCATTACAGCGTCCAAACATATATATTCACGAGGTGTTGGTGATGTGTAAAAGCATGGGATTTTACCTATGTTATATTTAAACCATTCGTCTTTCTTTGACTCTGACTCTTTACTTGACAAGTCATTCCATTTGGTAAATAAGTTATATCTTTCTGCCACTAAAGAAACATCTATATTCCTACAACCATTTAAGTGCTTATTTGAATCAGAACGTCTATAACCCCTGTTCCACAAGTCGCTATAATTGAACATGCTTTTGAATTCTTTCAAGGAAATATTTCCCGAAATATCAAAGTATTCCATTAATAAAGGCAAGTAAGTAGACCCATGTTTTAACTGTTCCTTTTTCAATTCTATTTTCTGCTTCTTGCGAACCTTAGTCATATCTTTGAATATCTCAAGTCGCAATTTGTTATCAAAATGCCAACCTAACATGTTCTCAAATAATCCACATAGCATCTTCTTGCTTGGATATTTCATGGTCTTGTAAAAAGAACCAGGCATTTCGCCCACCATAGACAATGGCGCTAATGGCCTGATTTCCAAAACTGCTTGTGTTTGCAGTTCTGGTAGCTTTCTCAATATTGATAAGTCTATATTTCTTTCCATTTTATAATTTCATTTTATAAATCCAAAACCCTGTGAACATTGTTCGCCTATTCCTCCTTCATAAGCAATCTTCATCAACTCTAAAGGTGCTTTCAGACGGAAAGAGCAGAGATATCCACGCACTCTTGATTCGTAAGGAGTATTGGTTTTTATTGTTATCAACTTCGACTTGACCTTATTGTCTGTCAATTCGAATGAAAACTCCTTGTCTTCCATTTCCAATGGCTGACCATGAATGCTCTCATACCTTGCCAACAATCCCTTTAGTATGCCTTCAGCAAACATGGGATTATCAGGGGATAGGTATTGGGTCCTGGTGCCTTCGTGTAGCTTGACACAAATAGGAGACAGGGCTTGTAGCTTCATGTCTTCGGATAGTTGCGGTGTTGGCATTGCTTCCACGCCGACAACATCAAATGCAACATGGTGTTCCTTATTGCCAATCGTAAAACTCTGATGAGCAAATATTCCTTGAATAAACTCCAAGGTGCTTTTCTCCGGTATGAAACTAATGTACCAAGTCGCTCTTTCACCTGTGATATTCAGACATCCTTCTTTAGGCAAAGGGCGTACCCTTTCAAAGATGAATGGCGAATAGCAAAACAATTTAAATCTCTTGCTCCCATTCAATTGATAACCATTTTCATGGAGCCATGAAGCGTACTGCGTATCAGCTTGTGCTAATATGCGATATATTACAGCAGACTGCTCATATTGATAATTGAAGGGCAGTAGGTTGCCGTGTTCCCTATTTATATTTAAGGTGATTTTGAACTTCATATAAAAGATATTGTTTGGTATACAAAGTTATATAAAAACTTGCATATTTGTTTGTTCCTTTAATGTTTATTTATTGCCTTGTATTTTTATCCTTATCCTTGCATCCATTCTCTTCTCTCTTCCCACCGTTTCAGGGAAGGCATATTCGCCCCAGCCTTCTTCCATCTTATTCTTCTTGATGTTCTCGTCGTACCACCAGTCGTAGTGTTCGCGCGAAATCATTCGGAGATCCCAGGCTTCGTGCACTTGGGCGGCAATGGAGACACCATACAATTCCTTCAGGTCTGTCATCTCCCCGAGCGTAAGCTCGTCGCGATGCTCGCCGCCCATCTCTTCTATGAATGCGGACTTGGGGAAAAGGAAGAAGCTGGCGAACTTGTTGCAGCGCTTTTCCACAGACAGGTCTGGAGAGGGCGGGAAGGAGAGCAACAGGTGGGCGAGCTCGTGTGCGGCGGTGAAGCGCAGGCGGTCTACGGTCGTCTTGTCTTCACGAAGATCGAGGACAATAAGCGGCAGACGACGGTCTGCCCATGTGCTGAGGCCGTAGACACCGGCAGGAAGTTCATCCTCCATGATTCTTATTCCCTTGCGCTCCAGCAGGCGGAGCACACTGGCGATGGGGCCGTCGCCGCAATGCCAGAGCTGGCGCAGGAGGTCGGCAGCCTGGATGGCATCCTCAAGTGAGGAAACCTGAAAGTCTTCAATCGGATTCCGGAATTCTCCGGAGATGCCGACAGCACGTTCTTTGGCGAGCAGCCGTTCTGTCCAGTAAGCCAGTCTCGCCTCTATCGCCGTGAGAACATCCTCTTGCAGCTTGCCTCCCGATGTGGTGCGGAGCATGGGCATGTCGATGAGTATGTTGGTGCCGAGAAAATAATCCTCGCTGATGTCAAGGGCTTTGGCAAGCGCCGAAATCACGTTGGCATGTGGACGCATGATGCCTCGCTCATATCTCGAAAGGCTTTGCTTGGTTACGACAAAGTCGGCAAGTTCGATGAGCTTATCCATGCTTAGTCCTCGCATGAGTCTTGCTTCCCGTAGTCTGATAGCTAGTGTATTGTAAGGCATAGTATCTTGGTTTTGTTTACAACAAGTAGTAAAAATATCCAAAGTTGTAAACAATTATACTGGAAATAACCTTTTTTTACATTTTCAATCAACGGAGAGCATCCCTGTCTATACTAATAAATCATAAAAAATAATGGTGGTGGGGGAGGAGATGGATGAAAAAAATGATTTTTTCATACCTTTGCAAATCGTTTTCAGACTCGATGGTACGATTGACATAAATGGCACATTCGGGTGAATCAGTGTTATTCAGGAAATATAAAAATCTGCAACAGGTATTAGCGGAGATTGTCTGCAACAGGTTATGCGGAGATTGTCTGCGACAAGTTTTAGCGAAATTATCAGCGACAAGTATTGGGAAATATTGATCTACACAAGTATTAGTAAATTATGAAGATTGGAAGTTATCTGTTTTCTTTTGCCAAGGCAAGAGGAAACATTGCGGCTGTCGCTTTGGCCGCAGTGCTGATGGCTGCAAACGCTACTGTGGCCTCGGCGCAAAATAAAGCGACGGAAAGCAACGGAACAGAAAAAAAGGTTATAGGTGGGGTTGACGACCTTCCTGGCATTGATCCTTCGTCAGCCTATTGTGCAAATGGAACAAATGTAACCGATGGAAATAAGATTGTGTGTCTGTATAACGTCGGTGCGAAAAAGTTTCTGAGCATTGGTGGTTTATGGGGCACACAAGCCGCACTGAATGTTTCACCACATTCTATTTATATGTATTGGAATAAAAATTCAAAAACGTATTTTCTGGAAAGCAAGGTGTCAGGTTCTTCAGCAGGCTCATATATGGGTATCATCTGGGATAAATTCATTAAAAAGAATATGTTGTTTATGGACAGAGGAGGATCTAGAGTCACCTTTGAACGAGGCAAAGACTATACAGAAAAAAACAAGGTTTATCTCGTCAATATCGCTGACCAAGGTTTTCTCACGGCATATCCTGATGACGAGAAAAAAATCTGCAATTATGCAAGTAAAGCCATGGAAGGTACCCCAGAATACAAGAATCAGGAGTGGAAGGTGATTACAAAGAATGAGTATTACGAACTCTTCAAAACAACCCCTGCAAATATGAAATCGGTTGTCGATGCCTCTTTCCTTATTACTTGTCCTGATTTCAGAATAAATGATATTGATGCTGCAAAATGGACAATCGGAGGTGAAAATTTACCTAATGATGTAAAGAGCCACGTGTACTTTGGAGACAAAAAGATGTACAAGACGTATGACTTAATAGGCAACACCAAAGATGATAGTTGGACAGGTAGGACTGAACCCCATCATGCCGACTACGGCCAGTATTTCTACTGCTACACCAAAGGCTTGCGCGGCTTCACATTCTATCAGGACGTGAAGGTACACAAGGCAGGATGGTTTCTGCTGCGATGCAACGGATTCAGCACTGCGAACAGCTCGGAGAACATCACTACGAACGGCAAACCGCTTGCAAACCTATTCATTACGGTGCTCGATGCCAAAGGCAATCCGATAGCTGACAAATACTCAACAGCTGCTTTCAACGGCGTTAGTCAGGCTGATGCCGAGGCGCTTGGCAAGACATACGAAGGAGCCGGTATCGGACATGCCTTCTTCGAGGGAGAGTATGAAAACCAGGTGCAGATATGTCTTGACAAAGCCCCGAATGGGAATGAAATATCAAACGATAACCCCGTTACGCTCCGCATAGGCTTCTACGTAGACTCTACAGACAAGTCGGAGGTAGCCGACAACGAGCTGACTGCCGTAGACAACTTCAAACTGCTTTATGCCGGACCGCGACGCAACCCGGAGCTGATTCTTGATGAGGAGTCTACCGACCTGCGCTATCTGACCATGGCGACAGACGAATACAAGAACAGCGTGCTGCATCTGAACCGCAAGCTGAACGACAATATGTGGAACTCGCTCATACTGCCCGTAGACCTGACATGGGGACAGATGAAGCGCACGTTCGGAGATGCCGTGAAGGTGGCAAAGCTTGAGGCACTGACGGAGAACAGCGTGCAGTTCGTGACCGTGGAGCCAGACAGCGACGAGCAAGTGATGGTAACAGCATTCGAGCCATATATCGTCTTCCCGCCATACACACAGGTGAAGTCGGCAGCCTACACCGTAGAACACTTCTACACATCAGAGGGCGAGGACAACAGCAGCTGGCTGGGTACCAACTACGAGTCATCTTCCGACGATAACAACCGACTGACGAAGACCGTTCCTGCCGACCACTACGACATCACGATGGTGTCGCTCGACAGGAAGAAGCTGAATGACTATGTAAACACCACCAATTGGGAGTCAACAATAACCTTCCCTGCCACCGGCGGCAACCATGGCACGATGGTCTGCAAAGGCACTATGGCGAAGACATACGACAAGGACGAAAACGGTAAGAACAAGATTCTCTCGGACAGAGACGACCTCAACGGCGACTACTTCATGTATAAGGGAAAGCTGATACAGGTGCCGAGCGGCAATAAAGAAAACGGCGGCGAGCGGTATTCATACGGACTGAAGGCGTTCCGCTGCTGGTTTGAGCTGACAGACAATGCGTCTGCTGGAGGCACGGCAGTACCCGTTTCGCTGCTTATCGACGGAGTGGAAGACAGCACCACGGGCATCGCCGACATACACGGCGGCACCGGCTACACATCCTACAAGCGCGGCATAGACGGCGTGTTCAACATGAACGGACAGATGGTGCGCCGTGGCAGCAGTCTGGTGGGATTGCCCAAGGGTCTCTATGTGGTGGACGGAAAGAAGATGATAATCAGATAACCCAAAAACAACAGTGACGCAAAATGAAAAAGAAATATATAAGTCCAAAGATAGATGTGATGTGTGTTGAGGCTCTCTGCAGCAGTTTCCAGGTGGCGAGCGTGTATAAAGGAAATCTCAAGGGTGAATGTATAAGCGGCTTTAAGGTGGTAGACGAACAGGTGACCAAGACTGATGGCACGTACAAGAATTTGTGGGGAGAATCCAACAGCGACAAGTGGGGCGACGATTGACGCCAGGGGATAGACATAAGTGACGGTAATATAATAACTTGGTATGATTTGAGTGAGAAAAAATATGAGGCTCAAATCATGCCAAGTTTTTTTTTCACCGTCACCAAGCCCCGGAGCGGTCATCAGTTCTGTGGCTTTTGCTATACGTTTCTTTACAGGCGTTTCATATAATACTTTTGTACCATTTTGGGGCACGGTGCTTGCCCACTTGGGGCAAGCACGTTACCCAACATGGGCAAGCACGTTACCCCACTTGGGCACGTTTGCTGCACGGATGTTGCCCATTTGTCCCCAATAAGTCAGACTCCGTTTGGGCTTAAACAAAATCCTGCTTGTCCTTGTTTTTGCGACGAACCAAGACTATCTGTCCCTCCCCGTATGATAACCCATCCTAACCTTCCCAAAGGGAAGGGACAAGTTACTCTGCAACTGATTACAGTCAATCATATCAGCCCCCACCTAGCCTACAAACCCCATCCTACCCTTCCCAAAGGGAAGGAATAAGTTACTCTGCTTTGTCAAAGACTTCAGCAAATCAATTCAGCCAATGAACATCAGCCCCCACTCGTTCTCCCCCGAAGGGGAGATGCAGGTTACTCTGCTATTGAATTCAGTCAATCACTTCAGCCCCCACCTAACCTCCCCCGAAGGGGAGGGACAGTTACTCTGCTTTGTCAAAGACTGGGAGTTGCAGGTTACTCTGGTTGTCGATAACCTTCTGATAATAAGCCACAAGAGTGTCTGTCCCTCTCGGGCACTGCCGCACGTCCCACACGCACATATACACAATAATACTAACAATGGTATCAGTCCCTCCCCTTCGGGGGAGGCTAGGTGGGGGCTGGATGGCAGTATGCGGAGTAACAACAACTTTTATATAAAGACAAAAACCAATATTCGGAGTAACCTGTTCCTTCCCTTTGGGAAGGTTAGGATGGGTTTGCGGCTAGGTGGGGGCTGAAGTCATCACTCCACTATCCAGTCCAGAGCCGTCTCCCTGCCATTTACGACAAAGTTGACTCCTGCTTTTACAATCCGTTTACCTTTCATGGCAAACGCCTCGGCATAGCGGTGGGAGTTTATCTGCGTGAGAGCCTCTTGGGCACTCTTGTTGAATTTCAGCTCAATCACATACACCGTGTCAGAGGTTTCTATCACCACATCAACACGGCCTTTAGGAGTATGGACCTCCACCTGTATGCTATATCCGGTGAGAAGGGCGAAGATTATATAAAACATCTGCTGGTAATGACCCTCATAATTGGTATTGTCACAATAGGGCACGGTGTCAAGAAACTTACCTAACAGTTCGAGTGCCTCGCCAAGTCTGCCTCGTTTCAACATCACCGACATGTCTGCCACGACCACCCTACCGGCATCTATCGCGGTGTCGAGATAACCAGGCAGCAAACTGTCGAAGAGCCCCACCTCAATCTCCTTGTTGGGGAAGTCGAGAGTGTATACATCTGTCTCCTCGTCATAATCCTTTATCGTCAGATAACCGCTCTGATATAAAAGCGGAATGAGAGAAGTCATGGTCTCTGTGGCAGCATCAAACGAAGCTGCCTTCGCCCTGACGCTGCCCAGCTGTGACGGGAGAACACCAAAACGACGCATCATGTTGACGAGATATGTGGGAGTGCCGGTGGCAAACCAATACATGCCAAGCTTGCCCTTTGAAAGACATGTAAGAAGGCTGAACGGATTGAAAACATCGGGCGAGGGCCACGTGAAGTGGTAACCGTCATAATTGGCGGTCAGCCGTTCCAATGTAGCCTGAGGGGAAAGGCAAAGAGAACCTGCAAGCTGCTTTATATCATCGCTCATCTGCGTAACCAGCTCTTCTTTGGTAATGCCACACACTCCGGCATACGGTTCGTCCATGCTAATGTTGGCAACATTGTTGAGTTCGCTGAAAATGCTGAGCTGGGAGAACTTCGTAATGCCGGTGATGAACACAAAGCGCAGCATCTTCTCACAGTCTTTCAGCGGACTGTAGAAATTCCGCATTATGTCGCGCAGCGCTGACAGATTCTCACTCTCATGCACGACATCAAGCAATGGAGCATCGTATTCATCAATAAGCACTACTGCCTGTCTGCCGGTCTTCTCACAAACGCTGCGTATGAGATTGAGCAAACGGACATTCGGATCGGGCAAATCGCTCTCTATGCCGAAGCGTCTCTCATTGTCTTTCAGAATAAAAAGAAGATAACGCACCAACTGGTCTTTCGCCATGTGTTTGCCACCGGCAAGACTGAAATGCAGCACCGGATATTCTGTCCACTCCCCCTCAAGTGCCTCTATGGCAAGTCCTTCAAAAAGATCCTTCCTGCCTTCGAAATAGCTTTGCAAAGTGGAAACAAGCAACGACTTGCCGAAGCGCCGCGGACGACTCAGAAACACATACGGATAATCCGAATGCGTCATACGATAGACATACTCCGTTTTGTCAATATAGAGCATGTCTTCAACACGTATTTTCTCAAAGGTCTGTATTCCAATAGGATATTGTCTTCTTGCCATAATCATCAAAATACATTTATTTCTTAATGCTGATTATGCAAAGATAAGAAAAAAAACACAACGGACAAATCTTCTCGTCTACTTGTGCCCTCATCATCGAATAAAAATCGCCCAACGATAGTTTCATATATGTCTGTATTCAACCCAAATCGGTCATTAGGACGTATACTTTATTTTTAATAACATCGGGCAGACAAGCCGGCGAAGGAATATCCTTGTCAGCTTGACTGCCCGTCTGATTGTCTATTTGTTTACTCTTATCTCGTATCTCGTCTACTCGTCCCCGGTTTAGTATCCGAAGATTTCCTCTGTAGAGAGTTTCTTCACCGGTCCGATCTTCTCGAGCGACTTCATGTCGATGTCGCTCTCGTCGCCGAGGATGATGTAGCGGAAAGGCTTGTTGGCGATGTTCTCGTTGACGAACTTCACGAGGTCTTGCAGTGTGATCTGCGGGAGCACGTTATACACCTTCTGCTGCAAACTGTAGTCGTAGCCCAGCTTCTTGGCGTTGAGATAGCTGTAGATGATGTTGAGCTTAGTGGTGCGGCTTGCCTCGATGCGCTTCATTTCTGCCTGCTTGGCGATTTCGAATGCCTTCTCCGACTGCGGCACGTTGTTCATGATGCTGTTGAAGGTGGCGATGCAGTCATTCATCTTGTCGTTCTGAGAGATGATGCTGGTGAGGAAGAATTCCGAGTCAGCCGGGCGGAATGGAGTCATATAGCTTGCCCATGCGCTGTAAGCCAGTCCGCGGCTTTCGCGCAGCTCCTGGAACACCACTGTGTTCATTCCGCCGCCGAAGTATCCGTTGAACATGTTTATCATCGCCTCGTGTTCAGGTGACCACTTCTTGCCCTCGTTGTGATACTGATACATGTATATGTTCTTTGCCTTGTATGGCGCTATCACTACCTCGTTGGCAGGAGTCAGCTCCATCTTGTATGGGCGGCTCTCAGGGTCGGCGCTGAATTTATTGGGCAGTGCGTGGTATTTGTCCACCACCTTTGTCATGTCCTTCACCTCCATCGGTCCGTAGTAGAGCACGGTGTGCTTGTAGTTCTTCAGGTCTTTGAGCTTATCGATGAGCTTCTGCGGGTCGAGGTTCTTCAGCTCCTCGTTGCTGGGGATGTTGCGCTGCGTGTTGTATGGACCATACATGGCATATTTGGCGAGAGCCCTGAAGTTCTGGTCCTGGTTCATCTTGGCATCCTGGCGCGCCTTGAGGTCGCTCTCCACCCAGCGGCCGAAGGCTTCCTTGTCCACCTTGGCGTTCTGGAGGAAGTTCTCGAAGAGAGTCATCGCCTGTGGCATGTTCTCGCTCAGACCGTTGAGGGTGATGCTCATATTCTCGGTATTCACGTTGATGCTGTAGTCGCATGCCAGCTTGTAGAACTCCTGCTTGAGCTGCTCGGCGGTCATCTTGTCTGTGCCGAGATATCTGAGATAGTCGGCAGCATAGGCGAGCATGTTGTTTGCCTCCTCGCCGAAGTCGTAGCGATAGCTGAGCACGAAGAGGTCGTTGGTCTTGTTCTTCACGTAGAGCACGGGGAGCTTCTTCTTGGTCTGCGCCTTGGTGAGGTCTTTGTCGTAATCAACGAAGCGTGGTTTGATAGGTTCCACCTTAGAGTTGATGATCTCTGTCACGAACTGGCTCTGCAGGTCGCGGTTAGACGGGATGGCGGTGATCTGCGGTTTGTCTATCTTCTTCTGCGTGTTGTCCACACCCTCCTTCTTGTACACTGCCACGTAGTTGTCGGCGAAGTGTTTCCTGGCAAATGCCATGATGTCCTGCTTAGTCATCCGGGAGATGCGGTCGAGATATGTCACGTGTTCATTCCAGTCCTTTCCGTTCACGAAAGCCTGCACGAACTCGTTTGCTCTCCACTGGTTGCTCTCGAGCTGGTTGTTGTAGTTGAGCTTCATGTTGTTTACCACCGATGGCAGCAGGTCGTCGCTGAAGTCGCCTGTCTTGAGCTTAGCGAGCTCACCGAGGAGCAGGTCGCGCACGCTGTCGAGAGTCTGTCCCGGCATCGGCTGGCCGAAGAGGATGAACTCAGAGTATTCGTTCATTCCGTTGCAGAATGCTGCGGAATACTGGCATTTCATCTTCTGGTTCACGTTGAGGTCGAGGATTCCCGCCATGCCGTTTGAGAGCATTTCAGAAATCACGTCGAGGGTGTCAGACTGCAGCGATGCAGCCTTGTCGAACTTCCATCCCAGCATCATGCACGATGCCTCCTGTCCCACGATTGTGGTGTCGCGTGGCGATGTGATGGGAGCCACGGGGGCGTAGGTGGGGAACGAGAGGTTGTCGCTCTTCTTCCATGATCCGAAATACTTGTCTATCTGTGCTATCACCACATCGGGGTCGAAGTCGCCAGCCAGACAGATTGCCACGTTGTTTGGCACGTAGTAGCTGCGGAAGTAGTTCTTGATGTTTGTTATCGAAGGGTTCTGCAGGTGCTGCTGGGTGCCGATAGTGGTCTGTGTGCCGTATGGGTGAGTGGGATAGAGCAGCTTGTGGAGCGAGTTCCAGAGCTTGTTGTTGTCCTTTGCCAGTCCTATGTTATACTCCTCATACACAGCCTCGAGCTCAGTGTGGAAACCGCGTATCACCATGTTCTGGAAGCGGTCGCTCTCCACCTTGAGCCAGTTTTCCACCTCGTTTGAGGGGATGTCCTCCACATAGCATGTCACGTCGTTGCTGGTGTAGGCGTTGGTGCCTTCGGCTCCGATTGCCGACATGAGCTTGTCGTATTCGTTGGGGATGAAATACTTTGCGGCAATCTGTGAAACGCTGTCGATTTCGTGGTATGCCTGTCGGCGCTGTGCCGGGTCGGTGAGCTTGCGGTAGTGCTCGTAGCGGCGCTCGATGTCGTCGAGGTATGGCTTCTCCTTGGCGGCGTCTACGGTACCGAACTTTGATGTTCCCTTAAACATGAGGTGCTCCAGATAGTGTGCGAGTCCGGTGGTCTCGGCAGGGTCGTTCCTGCTGCCGGTGCGCACTGCGATGTAGGTCTGGATGCGCGGTGTTTCGCTGTTCACTGAGAGATACACCTTCAGTCCGTTGTCGAGGGTGTAGATGCGGGCGTGCATAGGGTCGCCGGGCACCGCCACATACTTGTAGTCTTTTGCCTGTGTGCCGATGGAAAACACGGCGAGACAGGCTACAAACATTGATTTTAATTTCATAATATTTATTTTAGGATAATAATTTGTTCTTTATGTTTTTTTGTTGTTACTCTGCCAATGAACTTCAGCCCCCTCTCGTTCTCCCCCGTAGGGGAGATGCTGGTTACTCTTACTTAAGATAACCGATGACAGTCAGACTACCAAGGGTAGACAGTCAGACATCCAAGAGTATCTGTCCCTCCCCTACGGGGGAGGTTAGGTGGGGGCTGGTGGCAATTAGTCTTTTCATATATCATGATAGACTTACCAAGTCCACCCAATCTGTCCCCCTCTGATTCACGAAACCGGCTCCTCCTCTTCGAGTTTCGCCAGGAATCCGTTCAGAGTGGCCTCGTCCACGTCACCCAGTTCGTATTCGCGCTCGGCGTCGCGTCGTACCATATCATACCATTCGCGGCGCGCCTCATGACAGCTGTCTATCAAGCGGCGGCGGTCGTCGGCATCCATACTGTTCCATCCGTAGATGGCATCAGCGATACGCAGCGCCAGTTTCCTGTCGATGGCGGTGTCGAGACTTTCGCCGTCGTAGTAGCGGCATATCTCAGCCATGAGGTCCTCTGTGGTGTCTATGTTTCCGCTGGTGATAGCGTCCACGATGCGCATCACGCTGGCGTTGCTTATCTGCATTCCGCCGAGATCGGCAAAGAGCGATGCTCCCCTGCTGAGCGGTCTGCCGAAGGTCTGGCTCGCCGTTGTGTCGTCAAACGAGGTGTTGTAGTCCGCCTCCTCGTCAGCCGACTTCAGATGGCGGTCGAGATATAGCTTTATGGCGAGCGTGTATAGCGATATTCCCTTTTCGAGCGCCGACCGCTTTATCAGCGACCCGTCGGCGGTCTGATACACGTCTCTGGCCCCCTTCTGGTCGCGCAGGGCTTCGAGCGTCACCTTCGCTTCCACCACCTTGGTCATCGTTGAGGGGTTGAGCCATTCGGTGTCCACCATGCTCAGGCGGCTGCCCTGCGGACGCATGTCGCGGCGTGGCCATTTGGCGGTGTCGCGGTAGGTTCCCACGGTGGCGATGTTGCGTGCCGGCACGATGTAGGTGTCGGTGCCGTCGCCGATGACGTATGAGAACGGCAGCGACGAGGTGTCGGGATGTGTGGCAATCTTGCCCATACACATCGTGAAGGCTCCGATATGTGCCGGCCATAGGATGTGGGCGCCGCTCGCCGTCTTGGCTCCGCGCTCCATGATGCCATAGTGGATGGGGCCCATCTTATAGGCGTGGTTGCTGAAGTTGGTTGCCGAACCGGCGTTGTAGAAGGAGTACATACCTCCGATGAGCAGCGTTGACTTGTGGTGGCTCACGCTGAACGGTCCGCAGAATGCGGCGCATGCCTCACCGTTGGCCATGTATGAGTTGGCGAAGAAGAGGCTGTCGGTGGCAGAGAATCCGTCGGTCAGCGTGGAGTTCTCGCCGATGAAGCAGTTTTTGGCTATCGCGTTGTTGCTCACCGACGAGCCGAGGGTGACGATGCATCCGTCGATTATCGCTCCGGCTCCCACAAACACGCTGTTGTCCTGTCGGCTCCATAGCGTGGTCTCGCTGATGCGCTGCGCTCCTCTCACCTCTGTCCATTGGGTTATCCAGGAGTTGGTGATTTCTATGGTGTCGGTGATGCGCACGTTGTCTTCTATCAGCGTGCGCTTCGGCATCCGGCTCATCACCTCCTCCATCACCATTCTCCTCACGGCGTCTTTGGCCTGGCGTCGTGCTTCTATGGTGGCGTCGGCGTCGTCATACTGTTCGCCCAAGCATGGCGGCAGCACTGTGAGGGCTGCTATCTGGCTTGTGAGTCCGGAATATAGCACCACGTTTCCTTCTCCCGCCTCGTTCATCACGCTGATGGTGTTTCCCTGTCCGAAGGTGGTGCCTTCGGTGGTCTGTATCACGCTCACGTTGTTGACGATGCAGTTGTCGCCGATGTCGGCGTTGCAGATGAATGCGCTCACGTTCTCCACGAGGGTGTTGTCTCCGATGGTGGAGTTTATGATGCGTGCGTGTCGTATTCCGGTGGGCAGTTCGTATCCCATGTCCGTGGTCACGGTGTCGCTGTTAGACCCTATGCTGCATTCTCCTATGAACTGCACGTCGTAGAGTCTGTCGGCAGAGAAGTTCTCTCCCACGGTTATTTTCTGCCAGTCTTCAGCGTGGCAGCGGTTCTCTCCGAGCCGCTTTATCTCTGATGGTGTGAGTGTGCGCATGATGTGTGTGTGGTGTATGGGGTTCTTTTTAAATTTGTTCTTCCTCGCTGTAGTCCTGATACAGGAAGTCGTTGTAAGGGTATTTCTGCACGTGCAGCTCTCTCACTCTCTTGTATATCACGTCTCTCATCTCCTGAATGTTTATCTTCTCGCGTGCCGAGATGAAGAGGCAGTCGTCTCCCATCTTCGCCATCCAGGTCTTCTTCAGGTCGTCGAGGGTCATGTTCTCCTTTGTGGCAGGCGTGAGGTCGTCGGCCTCTTTCTCCACCCATGTGTATGCGTCTATCTTGTTGAAGATTATCATCGACGGCTTGTCGGCGCATCCCAGGTCGGCGAGAGTCTTGTCCACCACCTTTATCTGCTCCTCGAAGTCGGGGTGGCTGATGTCCACCACATGGAGCAGCAGGTCGGCCTCGCGCACCTCGTCGAGGGTGCTCTTGAAGGAGTCAACGAGGTCTGTTGGCAGCTTGCGTATGAATCCCACGGTGTCGGCGAGCAGGAACGGCAGGTTCTCCACCACCACTTTTCTCACCGTGGTGTCGAGTGTGGCGAAGAGTTTGTTCTCGGCAAACACCTCGCTCTTCGACATGAGGTTCATGAGCGTAGACTTTCCCACGTTGGTATATCCCACGAGTGCCACGCGGATGAGGCGGCCGCGGTTTTTGCGCTGTGTGGTCTTCTGCTTGTCAATCTCGGCGAGTCGCTCCTTGAGCAGCGACATACGCTGCAGGATTATTCGGCGGTCCATCTCGAGCTGCGTCTCACCCGGTCCGCGCAGTCCCACGCTTCCCTTTCCGCCTCCCGAACCAGATCCTCCTCCCTGTCGTTCGAGGTGGGTCCATAGTCGCTGCAGTCGTGGCAGCATATAGCGGTATTGCGCCAGCTCCACCTGCGTCTTGGCGTTGGCGGTCTGTGCGCGCATGGCGAAGATGTCGAGGATGAGTGATGTGCGGTCGAGGATTTTCACCTTCAGCTCGTTCTCGATGTTGCGAATCTGCTTTGCCGAGAGCTCATCGTCGAATATCACCATACCGATTTCTCTCTCTGCGTCTTCCTCGTCGAGTATATATTGCTTTATCTCCTCGAGCTTTCCCTTGCCCACGTATGTGGTCTGGTTGGGACCGTTCACTCTCTGCGTGAATCTCTTCACGGTGACGGCGCCGGCGGTGTCGGCAAGGAATTCCAGTTCGTCGAGATACTCCTTGGTCTTGGCCTCGTCCTGTTCCTTCGTGATGAGTCCCACGAGTACGGCTGTTTCGGCCTTGACTTCTGATATTACGAATTCTTTCATCTATGTCGTTGTCTTATGATATGCTAATATGAACAGATATTATATGCAAAGATAATGCAAGGCGAGAGCAGAATGAAATAAATGTATTTATTTCTTATGCCGAGCCGAAGCTTATCTTATGCAAAGATAAACTAAAAAACTGATTCAACATATATATTATGGTGAAAAATCTATTTTGCGACGGGCAATAGCGAATATACAACACAGATATTGTAATTGCGTGTTGTCGTTGGTACTCACAGATGTTGTTCTCTATTTGTAATTCTGTGCCGTGGGGGAACAATAATTATTACTCCGCATACTGCCATCCAGCCCCCACCTAACCTCCCCCGAAGGGGAGGGACAGATACCATTGGCAATTTGATTATTACCCATGGCAATTTGATTATTACCCATGGCAATCTGATTATCGGTGACTTATCATTAACTATAGTAACCTGCATCCACCAGTCTATGTCAAAGCAGAGTAACAGTCCCTCCCCTTCGGGGGAGGTTAGGTGGGGGCTGATGTCATTGGCTGAAGAAGTCTTTGACAAAGCAGAGTATCTGTCCCTCCCCTACGGGGGAGGCTAGGTGGGGGCTGAAGTCAGCATGAGAAAATGTAATAAGCAAATTTAAACCCACCAATTTTTCGTAAAGTTGACCCACCAGCTTATTTTTCCCTATTATTACTGTTTTTCTTATCAAAAATAGT